>P_2C_Liq_1_UnCtyDRAFT_1000270_pt1 | contig 22429 bp, 16 predicted proteins | sample Pon2CUnioCityCA_2_FD_10234 | JGI IMG/M metagenome (IMG submission 10234) | reverse complement strand
TTGCCTCAGCACTTAATTTATAGCTACTCATCAGAATACAAAAACTTTGATCTGCGCCACGTCCTACTCTACCTCTCAATTGATGTAGCTGCGATAAACCAAAACGCTCTGTACTTTCTATTACCATCACACTAGCATTAGGAACATTAACTCCTACCTCAATCACGGTAGTGGCCACCATGATTTGAGTCTCGCCTTTTACAAAACGATTCATTTCATAGTCCTTATCTTCTGGTTTCATACGACCATGAACTATGCTTACTTGATATTGAGGCGCAGGAAATTCACGCACGACACTTTCATAACCATCCATTAAGTCTTTATAATCCAGTGTTTCTGATTCTTCAATTAATGGGTAAACCATGTACACTTGACGACCTTTGGTTATTTCTTCTTTTAAAAATGAAAAAACAGCAAGTCTATTCTTGTCATAGCGATGTACTGTTTTAATCTCTTTTCTTCCAGGTGGTAATTCATCAATAACAGAAATATCTAAATCGCCGTACAAGCTCATGGCGAGTGTTCTAGGAATAGGAGTTGCCGTCATGACTAAAACATGAGGTGGCAAGTTGTTCTTTTTCCACAACTTAGCTCTTTGTGCTACACCAAATCGGTGTTGCTCATCGATCACAGCAAGTCCTAAATTCTTAAACTGTACCTTATCTTCTATAAGGGCATGAGTACCTATTAAAATATTCAAGCTACCATCTTCCAGTCCTTCATGAATAACACGTCTGGCTTTAGTCTTTACAGAACCCGTAAGTAATGAAACTTGAATACCGGTAGATGCAAGCAATTCTGTAACTCCTTGATAATGCTGTTGTGCAAGTATTTCTGTAGGTGCCATGATGCAGGCTTGGAATCCATTATCTATAGCTAGTAAACAAGTTAGAACCGCAACAATCGTTTTTCCAGATCCTACATCTCCTTGCAGTAATCTATTCATGTGCGCTCCAGTTCCCATGTCTGCACGTATTTCTTTTACCACACGTTTTTGAGCACCTGTTAATTTAAAGGGTAAATGGTTAGAATAAAAATCATTAAACTGTTCTCCTACGGTATCAAAAAGATAACCTTTGATACGGCTTTTTCTAATTCGGTTTTGAAGCAATAATTCCATTTGTATATAGAATAACTCTTCAAATTTCAATCTGTAAATAGACTGCTTTAATAAAGTCGCACTTTTAGGAAAGTGCGCATTTAACATGGCCGTGTTCTTATCCACGAGCTGGTGCTGTGTTCTTATAGAATCTGACAGTGTTTCTGTAAAAGAGTTATGAACTTCACTAAACAACTGCTGCATCATGCGTACCATGAATTTGTTAGTCACGTTACGTTTAGATAATTGCTCTGTGGATGGATAAATAGGCGTCATCGCACTTTGCTGTCTCGACTTATGTTCTTTAAGCAATTCTACATCAGGATGGGCTATGTTATATTTAGAACCATATCGAGTTACTTTACCATAAACCACATAAGGTTCGTTTATTTTTAAACTGTCCTTAAAATACTTTTGCCCTTTAAACCAGACCAGTTCCATGACTCCAGTACCATCTGTAAAAGTTGCTACTAGCCTACTACTGCGCCTATCACCTATGGTTTTAAGGTGTGTTACTTTACCTATTATTTGCACATGAGCACTATCAGGAACGAGTTCGCTTATTTTATAATATTTGGTTTTATCTATATAACGATTAGGAAATAAATTTGCCAGATCACCATATGTAGATATGCCTAGCTCAGCACGTAATAACTTAGCACGCGCAGGACCTACTCCATTTAAGTACTCTATAGGTGTATGTAGAAAATTAGTAGGCACTATGAAGCATTTTTATACAAAAGTAACCTTCCTAAAGTAATGCTAAAAGAACAAACAGATTCAATATGCCATCAATAACATCGTTGTTAACTAGAATTTATTAAAACTTACAACGTCGCTTGACCTGACTTTTGTAATTTGCTTGCCTTATGAAAACAATCAGTGTTTGGCTTTTTATGAGCCTTTTTTCTATAGTCACTACCGCTCAAGATAGCCCATCTCAAACAGATTCGGTAGATTTTAAAACAGCCGCGGTAGCTATTAATGTGAATGAGAATTCAGAAATTATTTCTGGAACAGTCACCTACGAGGTAGAAATTTTAAAAGATATTCCATCGCTATTTGTTGATGCTAAAAACATTACGCGATACGATGTAAAACTAGACGGCAAGCCTGTAAAATCAGCTTATAATGAGAAGCAAATTGTTGTGAAATCTCGCTTTCGCGAAAGCGTAACACACCAGCTCACGATAGAATTCTCCACAGATCCTAATAAAGCACTTTATCACATAGATCGCGATAATGACGGAAAATGGGACCAAATATGGACGCAAGGTCAAGGGAAATATACCAGTAACTGGCTGCCTAGTATCGATGATGTGAATGATAAAATCATCTGGAACATAAGCGTTACCATTCCTTCTCAATATACGGCCGTTGCAAATGGTGTTCTGGTAGATAAAATAGAAATCGATGATCATAGAACCTACCATTATAACATGGAATTCCCCATGAGTAGTTACTTAGTCGCACTAGTAGTAGGTCGATATAATATAAAAGAACAAATAACGAGTAGTAAAAAACAAATGGAGCTCTACTATTACCAAGAAGATGCTCATAAACTACCTGCGACTTACAAGCATAGCGTGCAAATGTTTGATTTTTTAGAGCAAGAGATAGGGATAGAATTTCCATGGAAAGTATATAGACAAATTCCTATAAAAGACTTTTTATACTCAGGCATGGAAAACACTACAGCTACTATTTTTAGTGACCAGTTTATGGTAGATGATATCGCCTTTAACGATGGTAATTATATCACTGTTAATGCACATGAACTGGCGCACCAGTGGTTTGGTAATTTAGTTACTGAAACCGAAGGGAAACATCACTGGCTGCAAGAAGGTTTTGCTACTTACTACTCCATGCTAGCAGAACGCGATATTTATGGAGATGATCATTATTACATGATGCTTTTTGAAAATGCCGAGTCACTTATTGCACAAACTAAATCAGGAAAAGGAACTGCTTTACTAGATGCGAGTGCGAGCAGTCTTACCTTCTACCAGCACGGTGCATGGGCGCTTCACGCTTTAAGAGCGCAACTAGGCGACACTGATTTTAAACAAGGAATACGCACGTATCTAAAAAAATATGCCGGTCGTAACGTTACCACAGATGATTTTCTTCAAGTCATGGCGGCAACCAGCGGTAAAGACCTTACTGAGTATAAAAACAGGTGGCTTACAAATACTCAATTTCCTATCGCAGAGGCTTTAACATTATTACGCAAGAGCATTTTCATGGAACAGTATTTCCAGCTTGCAGCTCGTAGTATATCGCCATTTGATGAGGCTTTTAATTCTTATAAAGAGACTTTAAGAGCACCTGTTAATGAATTACTGGTAGAAGAAATGATCAAGCAGCTTACTCTACATAAAAAAAACGATCGCATTATAGAACTCTACAAACAAGCAGCTGCCACTGGAAATGTAAAAGTAAGACAAGCTATAGCCTTGAGTTTACAGGAGTATGATCCAGCACTAGATAAAATTTTAAGAACCATGCTCTATGATGATTCATACCTTACCAGAGAAAGTGCGTTATTCTTGTTATGGCAGGGCAACCCTACAGAACGACATGCTATTCTCGAGGAAACTAGAGCTCAATGGAACAGTATGAGTCCATCACTAGAAATGGCGTGGATTGCGCTGGCTTTAAATTCTGGAGATTTTAAGAATAACGAGAAATATAAGTTCTTACAGCGCTTATCGAGTTTTACAAGTCCAGAACAAAGTACGCAAACGCGCACAGCAGCCTTTGATTACCTGATCAACCTCGATGCTATGAGTGCTCAAAATTATCGTGATTTAATGGATGCTTGTGTACACCACAGTTGGAGGTTTTATAAAAACAGCCGTGATATTTTTGAGGCGCTTTATAAGAAAAATGAGCATCGCGTAGTGATCGACAAGGTTCTAGCGACCATGCCCGAAGAGGAACAGAAAAGAATAAGGGATTTATTTAAGGTTTAAAACAAATCCTTAACCTCAGACCTTAAAAAACTTAATGCTGAAGCACTAGGCGCACGTTTATCCATGAGCTCGTTAACAATAGCTTGTCTCAAATCTTCACCAGATTGAATTTTACCACTCATGGCTACCTGACGTATTTGTTGAATCGTCGTGTTTTTTGCAGCACGTATGATATTCCAGCATTCCTCACTGATGTAAATTTGTTGAGCTATATTATGCTCAAATTCTTGATCTATGGCGGTTATAAGTGTTTGCTCGTATTGCAATTTAGTCATAGAGCCAGCTAGTGTGCGTACTACTAGATTATTAGGTTTGATGCGCTCTAAGAATAAAGTCATGCGTTCATAAGAGGCCATTCTAGTCGGTAAGGTCTTGCCTTGAGATTCTCTTACTACTAGAAAACGACGTCTTCTTTCCTCATTTTTCATAAAGGCAGATAAAAAATAAAAAGCGACCACACCTACTACTAGTGCTGGCAACATAGCTACAAAGCCCAAGAAAATTTTTTCCTCCATGAAAATTTGTTTTTTCTATTAACGATTGAATTTCAAAAGTAATATTTAGAATGGAAATAAACTTGTACAAATTTGATTTGTTAATTCAAAACTTTGATCTTTCATTTCAAATTCAAGTTCAAGTTCAAGTTTAAGTTCAAGCTTGTTCTATTTCCCGCCTAAATGAACACAATCCTTTAACGCTTGTATGCCATGGAATGGAACAGGTGTTTTTTGATACTTATAAGTATATTCCAGTGTTTGTGTCATATTAGTATCTCCTATACTCACATCTACATCGCGCATATTAAACTGGCATGGATGTTCATATCCAGCAATTCCTTATTGAACTTCTTAAAATAACTAGCTAGTCTTCCCGCTTTTTCAGGAACTACTATACCACGCTGGAGCCATTTATTTTGAGTTGCTATTCCCGTAGGACAGGTATTATTATGACATACTTGAGCTTGAATACAACCTATAGAAATCATTGCTTCTCGAGCTACATTAATAACATCTGCTCCCATAGAAAATGCCATGGCGGCTTTAGCAGGAAAACCTAATTTTCCTGATGCGATAAAAACGAGATCTTCAGTCATGTTGCGTTTTTGAAAAACGCCATATAAATCTTTAAAACCATAAACCCAAGGCAAGGAAACATGGTCTGCAAAACTAGGTGGCGCCGCTCCTGTTCCTCCTTCGCCACCATCTACAGTAATGAAATCGGGACCTTTACCGGTAGCTTTCATAATATCTGCCAGTTCTTCCCATTGTTCCAGTTTTCCTATCGCCGCTTTTATTCCGGTAGGTAATCCCGTTTCTTGCGCAATTTGTTCTACAAAATCTACTAACCCTTGTATTCCTTCAAATGCACTGTGGGTAGGTGGCGATAGTACATCTTCTCCCATAGGCACATTACGTATCTCGCTGATCTCTTTAGTAATTTTTGAGCCTGGTAATACACCACCTTTCCCTGGCTTAGCTCCTTGAGATAACTTGACCTCTATCGCTCGCACCTGTGGATGATCCTTAACCAGTTGCTTCAACATTTCCATGGAGAAGTTGCCGTTTTCATCTCGTACTCCAAAATATCCCGTACCAAAATGAAAAACCACATCGGCACCGCGTTTGTGGTAGGGTGATAATCCACCTTCACCAGTGTTATGATAAGCATGAGCCATTTTTGCGCCGTTATTCATAGCGTCCACTGCTTTGGCAGAGAGGCTTCCATAACTCATCGCACTTATATTAATAACACTCGCTGGACGGAATGGTCTTTTTCTTTTTTTGGCAGCACCTATAACCTTAGCACATGGTAAAAAAGCAGGCTCGTTATGCGTGACATGATCCTTTTCTACCTTAAAAGGCATCATAGAATTATTGATAAAAATATACTGGTGGGCATAAATATCACGGTCTGTCCCGAAGCCTTCGTAGTTATTCTCATTTTTTGCACTGGCATAAATCCAGCCACGCTCAATACGATTAAAAGGCAATTCTTCTCTATTATTTGCCACAATATATTGCCGTAATTCTGGACCTATACTTTCCAGCCAATACCTAAAATGTCCTACTACTGGAAAGTTCCTCAATATGATATGTTTCTTATTAAAAATATCATAGATAGCTACCACAACTACTAAAAGAATAAACCACCAGTACCAGGCTAGGCCGAGAATAAAATCAATCATGTTGAAAATTTAAAGCTGTAAAAATAAATAAATGTGATGTTAGGAGTACGCTTTCGCGAAAGCGTAAAAAACAAGTTCCACAAACAGCACAAAAAAGTGTATAAAAAACCAGGATAATCATTTAATAAAACAACATCAACTCGTATCTTGTATGCCCTAGAAAAAAGAAACCAGTGCAAGAATATATCTCCCAATTAAACGACGCTCAAAAAGAACCTGTTTTACAAAAAGAAGGTCCCATGATCATCATTGCTGGTGCAGGATCTGGGAAGACTCGTGTGCTCACTATACGTATTGCTTACTTGATGCAACAAGGCATAGATCCCTTTAACATTCTCTCGCTCACCTTTACTAATAAAGCGGCTAAGGAGATGAAAAAACGTATAGGTGATATCGTAGGTGCTAGCGAAGCAAAGAATTTATGGATGGGAACATTCCACTCTGTGTTTGCCCGTATTTTACGTGTTGAGGCAGATAAACTGGGCTACCCATCTAACTTCACCATTTATGACTCGCAGGACTCGCAGCGTTTAGTAAGCGCCATTATTAAAGAAATGGGACTGGATAAAGACGTGTATAAATACAAACAGATTTTCTCGCGCATCTCATCCATGAAAAACAACCTCATCACGGTAAGAGCTTACATGGCAAATGCTGACCTGCAAGAAGATGACGCGATGGCGCGCAGACCGCGTTTTGGAGATATTTATAAAGAATATGTAGAGCGCTGTTTTAAAGCTGGTGCGATGGATTTTGACGATTTACTCTTAAAAACTAATGAACTCATCAACCGTTTTCCTGATGTGCTTGCTAAATATCAAAATCGTTTCCAGTACATACTCGTAGATGAGTATCAAGATACTAACCATTCTCAATATTTGATTGTAAAAGCACTGTCAGATAAGTTTCAAAATATATGTGTAGTAGGTGATGATGCACAATCCATTTATGCGTTCCGTGGTGCAAATATTAATAACATCCTGAATTTCCAGCGCGATTATGATGGTGTTAAAGCATACCGACTGGAGCAAAATTACCGTTCTACTAAAAATATCGTAGAAGCGGCAAATTCTATCATCGATAAAAATAAAACCAAACTCGATAAAGTAGTCTGGACCGCAAATGATGATGGCCCTAAAATCATCGTGCACCGCTTAATGAGCGATGCCGAAGAAGGTCGTTATGTAGCTAGTTCGATTTTTGAAAATAAAATGCAAAAACAACTAGGTAACGATCAGTTTGCTATATTATATAGGACAAATGCTCAATCCAGAGCCATGGAAGACGCCTTGCGTAAAAAAGATATCCCATATCGTATCTATGGTGGACTCAGTTTTTACCAGCGTAAAGAAGTTAAGGATGTCCTCGCCTATTTGCGAGTTATTGTAAATCCTAAAGATGAGGAGTCACTGAAACGTATCATTAATTATCCAGCACGTGGAATAGGTTCTACGACTATGGATCGATTAATTGTAGCAGCTAAACATTATGACCGTAGCATTTATGAAGTCATAGAAAACATAGATCGTATAGATTCTGGAATTAATAGCAGTACTAAAACTAAACTCAAGAACTTTGTGACCATGATCAAGAGTTTCCAAGCTCTAGAAGAAACACAAACGGTTTTTGAGTTGACTGAATATGTGATTAAAAAAAGTGCCCTTCTTACAGAGCTTAAAAAAGATGGTTCTCAAGAAGGTATTTCACGAGTAGAAAACATTGAGGAATTACTCAATGGTATGCGAGACTTTGTAGAAGGACAAAAAGAAGTAGATGAAGCGCGTGGTTCACTGGCTGAGTTCCTAGAAGATGTTGCTCTGGCTACAGACCTCGATAATGAAAAAGATACTGATGACCGTGTGTCGCTCATGACCATCCACTTAGCCAAAGGTCTTGAATATCCTTATGTCTATATCGTAGGAATGGAAGAAGACCTCTTCCCTAGCGGTATGAGTATGAATACTCGTGAGGAACTAGAAGAAGAACGTCGTTTATTTTACGTAGCACTAACTAGAGCTGAGCATCAAGCTTATCTCACCTATACGTTAAGTCGTTACCGCTGGGGAAAACTGGTAGATGCAGAACCTAGCCGTTTCATTACAGAGATAGACGATGAATATCTAGAATACACGACACCTATGGATGATTACAGGTATAAAAGCGCCTTAACAGATCACTTATGGGATGAACCAGACAAATCTAAACTGCGCCAGTCCAAACCCGTAAGCGGTAAGCCGCCTAGCGTGAACAGACCTAGCAAGGACCAAATAAGAAAACTACGTAAAATAAGACCTAGTGCAGCAAGCAGTTCTAGCAAACCATCTGGATTTGAAGGAACTCTAGAACCTGGAATGACCGTAGAACATGGCCGTTTTGGTCGTGGTACCGTGGTAAACATAGAAGGTGCTGGCGGCGAGAAAAAAGCTGAGATTAATTTCCAAGTCGGCGGTTTGAAAAAGTTGTTGTTGCGTTTTGCTAAGTTAGAAGTTGTGGAGTAATAATTTAATGATTGTATTTATTTTGCTTTCGCGAAAGCTTATAAAGAAAATTAATTTAAAATCTTCAACATATCCTATAGGGTTAAAGATCATTTATAGGTCTTTGATACCTGTGTTTAAAAACAAAGATTATGAACTCCGTAATAAAATCTTAATAAAATAATTATTTTACATAATTAACAATAAATAATCACCATATCCGTAAATAAATAAAATTTTAATTAAATTATTTGTAATAAATGAATTAAATATTTCATTTTTATGCGCTTAAACGCATTTATGAATAACGCATATATTAAAGGAACTGGATCCTATGCTCCAGAAAACGTAGTAAAAAATGATTTTTTTGAATCTGTAGGTTCTAATGACGCCTGGATTCAAAAAAACTTAGGAATTAAAGAACGTAGAATATCTACAGGAGAAACCACAAGTGATCTCGCTGCAATGGCTGGTAAAGAAGCTATTAAAAATGCTGGACTAGAACCACAAGACATAGAATTAATAATTCTCGCCACGGCAACACCAGATAAGCTTGCTCCTTCATGTGCTTGTTTTGTTCAAGAAAAAATAAAGGCTTTTAATGCAGTTGCTTTTGACATTTCTGCTGTGTGCTCAGGAGCCTTGTTTGCAACCACTACAGCCGTTCAATTTATCAAAGCTGGCATGTATAAAAACGTGCTTGTTATAGGTGCAGATACATTTTCAAACATTACAGACTGGAATCGTAGAGATGCAGTATTTTTTGGAGATGGTGCTGGAGCTATTGTCATATCTCATACTACTGAAGATAAAGGGTTCATAGATTTCTCACTTCATACAGACGGTCGTGGTAAGGACTGCTGGAACATTCCCGCAGGTGGATCACTTACTCCTACTACACCTGAAACGCTAGACAAAGGCCTACAGTATTTTCAAATGGATGGACCTGCTGTTTTTCAAACTGCTATTAAAGTTGTGCCAGAATCTATAAATGAATTACTAAAAAAGAACCAGTTAGAAATACAGGCAATTGATTACCTCATACCACATCAACCTAGTGTGAGAATACTGGAAGAAATAGCTCAACGCATTTCTTTACCATGGGAAAAGGTAATGACTAATATGGATCGCTATGCAAACACCTCTGGCGGTACCATTCCCATTATGCTGGATGAAACGGTCAAGAAAGGACTGCTTCAAAAAGGTAATCTCGTTCTATTTGCAGCCGTAGGAGCCGGCTGGACTTGGGGCACCTCACTCTATAAATGGTAACACATTAATTTAATTTAAAAAATAATGATATTTTCAAATAAAACCTTCCTAATCACAGGAATAGCTGACGAGCATTCCCTAGCCATGTATGCCGCTAAGGAAATAATTAAAAATGGCGGAAAAGTAGTTTGTACCGGTTTAGGTGTCAGTCGTTTTCATAACAACCTCTCTGATAAAGCAAAGGCTTTTCTGAATCAGAATTTTGAAGATTTTAAAAGTTCTGTTCACGCATCCCTAGGTGATACCATGGTAGAAATACTAGATGTATCACTGGATGAAAACATAGAATCATTTGCAAAAGAACTCGCTGCAAAAAACATAAAACTAGAGGGTTTTCTTCACGCCATAGCCATGGATAAAACCATACGTAAAAAAGAAGTAAAGCCACTTTTAGACGTTACTTTAAACGAGTTTTGTGACACCATGAATGTGAGTGCCTACTCTTTAATAAGAGTCACTCATTACCTTTTAAAAGAAGGAGTTCTACAACATGGTGCCTCCATTTGCTCACTAAGTTATATCGCTGCAGCAAAGGTGACCTTCCACCCGTATAGAAATATAAGTATCGCAAAAGCAGCCTTAGAAAGAATAACCATAGAACTAGCAGACGAGTTGGGTCGCAAGCACGGTATACGAGTAAATGCCATAAGGTTCTCTCCATACATGGGTAGCAAGGCTGGTAACGCTACTTTAAAAGAAGAAGACGTAGCTACCTCTCATAAAATGAGCCCATTAGGCAATGCCTTGCCAGTAGATCTAGCTTTTGAAATTGCTCATCTTTTTAGACCAGAGAGCAGAATAACTGGAGAGATTAGGCATGTGGATGGTGGCTACAATATTACGGGATAATTTATTTGATAAGATAAACCCATGAGAGTGTAAAGTGATTTTTATTTCGCTTTCGCGAAAGCGAATTAATAAACTTAAATTCACCATCTAAAAACTAACCCAAAATGAATAACCTAGAATACCCTATTAAGTTCAGTTTTAAAGTCACCACACTAGCCAACGATTTTACTGCCAAAAATGCTCAAGGACAAACGATTGCTTATGTAAAGCAAAAAATGTTTAAGCTTAAAGAAGCTGTGAATGTGTACAGTGATGAAAGTAAAACTAAAGTTCTTTTTACCATTAAGGCCAATAAATGGCTGGACTGGAGCGCTGCTTATAGCATGATCGATGCACATGGCAACGAAATCGGTAAAATAGCTCGTAAAGGCTGGCGCAGCTTGTGGAAAGCTGAGTATAATATTATAGATCAACACCAGCAACCGCAATATAATGTAAAAGAAGAGAGCGCTTTTACTCGTTTTCTCGATAATCTACTGGGTGAAATCCCTATTCTAGGTTTCTTTACAGGTTATCTTTTTAATCCTACTTATAACGTAACTAACAATCAAGGTCAAATCGTAGTAAAACTTAAAAAAATGCCTTCGTTTTTAGGAAAAGAGTTTGAACTCATAAAAACTGCAGACATAGACGAGGATGATAAAGAAAGAGTCATGCTAGGACTTATGATGATGATTTTACTCGAGCGTCGTAGAGGATAGTTATTTTTAGAATTAAATTCATATTATCCTGTCGTTCAAAAGTTAAGGAAAGTTGATTGAATCTACCGCTTTAGTTCTAATCAACTTAAACCGTTCTCGACTGTCGCTCGAACTGGAATAATACCAACATTATTTTTAAACAATAATGCAATATCGAGCGAGAGTCGAGATATGGTTTTGATAACCTTATCGCTTTAAAAACTAATTACGATCTCCTATCAAAACCAACGATCTTCTTTTTACCCATAGCCTAATACCAAATTGAATCTATAAAGTCTTAATAAATAGTTTCTTTTTTACTTANNTTTGAAGCTAAAAATTATTTCCGTAGCTACGGCTATGCAATGAATTTTTAGCTTCAATAAGCAAAAAATAATTCAATTTATTTTAACGACATTATAAACACAAATTGGCATAATAAAATAATGATAGATTATTTTTGTGATAATCATAATCCAACTCAGTGTACGAAAACAACTTCCCGCATAAACGTTTTAAAATTACGCTTGAATTTTTAGAAAAACACGTTTCTAAAAATGAATCCATATTAGATTTAGGTGTGGAAAATCCGTTTTCTCAAATCATGAAAGAAGCTGGTTATCAAGTACAAAACACCAGTGGTAAAGACTTAGACGATGATGTGAGTGAGATAGAGCATTTTAAAGGTGATGTGGTGACGGCTTTTGAGATTTTTGAACATTTAGTCAGTCCTTATACTTCTTTAAAAGCTATTCCATGTGATAAAGCTGTGATAAGCGTTCCCCTAAAACTATGGTTTGCTAGTGCTTACCGTAATAAAAACGACATTAGAGATCAGCATTATCATGAGTTTGAACCGTGGCAACTGGATTATGTGCTAGAAAAAGCAGGTTGGAAAGTTGTCGATAGTTTAAAATTTACAAACCCTATAAAAAAACTAGGTATACGACCATTATTACGCTCATTTACAGACCGTTATTATCTCGTTTATTGTGAACGTATAAATGCATAAATCACAATGAAAATAGCTGTCATCATTCCTACTTATAATGAAGAGCGTTTTATAGCAAAAACGTTAGACAGCTTGCTATCACAGACTTTTGTGATTTCGCAAATTATTGTTGTAAACGATAATTCAACAGATCGTACGCTAGAAATAGTACAAGAATACCAAAAGATTCATTCTCAAATTACAGTATGTACTCATCAATCCAGTGCTCAAAACATTCCCGGATCTAAGGTGATTAACGCTTTTCAGTTTGGACTATCCCATTTAAACATTATGGACTACGACATCATCTGTAAATATGATGCTGATTTGATATTTCCTGAAAATTATATAGAATGGATCGTTTCACGCTTTCGCAAAAGCGATAAAGCAGGAATGGTTGCTGGCCATTGCACTGTTCATAACAACGGAGTTTGGGAACTAGAAAAAGGTACTAATCCTGAACATATACGTGGTGCTTTAAAAGCCTACCGAAAAGAATGTTTCGAGCAAATAAAAGGACTCCGATCTTCCATAGGTTGGGACACCATTGATGAAATGCTTGCCCGCTATCATGGTTGGGAAGTAGTGACCATACTTGAGCTTCATGTAAAGCACCTCAAACCTACTGGAGCTTCTTATAATCAAAAAGCAAAGTACCTTCAAGGAGAGGCTTTTTATAAAATGCGCTACGGTAGGTGGCTTACTTTTATAACGGCTGCTAAAATGGCTTGGAATAAAAAAAGTATCAGACTTATCTCAGATTACCTAAAAGGTTACCAACTAGCACAAAAAAAGAACCTTGAACCTCTGGTAACAGAAGATCAAGGTCGTTTTATAAGGTCGTATCGCTGGAATGGTATAAAGTCTAAATTGGGTTTTTAATAATATTGTTCATTTTTGCCATTGCCGCAAAAACGAACCAAAAAACTCTAGGCTGTGGGACACCTGTCTAAAAATATCAATATCCTTGCTAAAGAAAAAACCAAGATCTATGACACCAAAATGTTTTAAGACGTCACCATCAACTCGTTACTATTTATCTATAAGATAATCTTTTCTTCTTAACGCTTCACACATTTTCATTTTTAACGACAGACTTCCCAATGCCAATGCAAAAGCAATCTAACTATTATACTAGTAAAAAAAGAACCTTGAACCTCTGGTAACAGAAGATCAAGGTCGTTTTATAAGGTCGTATCGCTGGAATGGTATAAAGTCTAAGCTAGGTTTCTTTTGAACTTAGAAATTAAAAGACATCCCTAAGCTTACCGTAAACTGATTGTACAATTCTTCGGCTTGTGTTAATTCTTCAGTTTTATACTTAGCAAATGGTACAGCCATTTCTGTGTACAGTCCAAAACCATCGGTAAAGAAATATCGTGCCCCTAAATGGCCACCAAAATTTTTAGTACTAAAGCCTAATCCTGGATAAACATCCAATTTAGGATCTATGTTTATAACGTTTCCTATGTTAGCATTAAAACGTAAACGTAACATCGCACGCTCGTCAAAGTCTACACTTACTTCTTCATCTATACCTAGTGCATAAGCTGCGGTAAGACCAAAAGAAATATTCTCTCCTACACCATAATCATAAGTGGCTTGAACACCTGTAGCACCCGATTGAAAATCTGCACCTACTTGGAATTTTTGATCTCCTTTACCGCTGTAAACTTGCGCCATTGCCGTTGCTGAAAAGAGAAAAGCTGCTACTAGAAAAATGTTTTTCATTATAACTATATTTTGATTGGGCGGCAAATATAATTATTCCTACAAATTAAACTAATGTTAATACTTTAAAACCTCTGAAATAGGATTTCCAGTAGCGCCATTAGGGAAACTAATTTTGAGCAAACTTGATATAGTAGGTGCTATATCTATAATATGTGTACGATCTGTAGTATGTCCTTGTTGAATTCCTGCTCCATAAAATAGCAGAGGTACATGAGTATCATAACTCTGTGGACTACCATGTGTACTACCAGTTCTGGAATAAACGATAACACCTGGCTCTATTACAAAAACCACGTCACCACTACGTTTAGGATGAAAACCATTTTGAATAAGCGCTCCTACTCCACTAGTAAAACTACTATTAGTAAGTGATGCTCTGGTAAAAACCTTATCAATTTGTGGGTAATCTATTAAAAGCTGGGCTAGATATTCTTGAATATAACCGGTTTCTAATTTTGCCGCTTTTAGTTTCTCATGATCTAGAAACACCTGATTATTTGAAATATTTTTAATGTAAGTATCATTCCCTAAATCATTTTTAAGATGTTTTTTAAGGTAGCTTTCTAGCTCCTTAGCATCCATATAACCTGCATTTACACCTTGAGATTGTAAGTAAGCAGGATTATTCACTGCACCGTGGTCTGCTGTTAAAAACACCGTATAATTCCCGCTACCTACCTGTTGATCTAGTTCATTTAATAATCGTTCTATTTCTAAATCTAGTCTTAGATAAGTATCTTCTAGTTCTACTGAGTTGACACCATATTGATGACCTACATAATCAGTGCTTGAAAAGCTTACTGCCAGAAAATCTGGGATGTCGTCCATTCCCATTTGTTCATTTTTAAGTGCTGCAATGGCAAAATCTGCTACAAGGCTATTCCCGTAAGGCGTTCCTTTTAAAAGACTGAAACCTCCATTTTTTTCCATTAAGGCGGGCAAATCATAAGGAAAAGTAGCTGTTTCTTTACCACGAGGAGCTCTTTCAAAATCGTTTAGATCTGTACCACTAGCTGTATAGGTTTCTACCGGATAAAGTGTATTCCATTCTTTGGCATATTGTGAAGATGGCTTACTATTATTATAGTTCTCTACCCATTGTGGTAATTCATCTCGATAAAACGTAGAAGTAATAAAAGTTCCTTCATCGCTACCTCGGTACCAGTAAGCAGCGTCTGCAGCATGGCCTGCTGGTAGAATGGCACCACGATCTTTTATAGAAACACCTATTACTTTAGCACGACTTTGAGTATGCAGTTCTAACTCATCTGTTACTGTAGTAGTAAGCATGCGGTATGGAGACATTTTTCCATCATCACTGGTAGTTCCTACAGGTAAAACGTTATCATCACTAGCATTATAAATCATTTGATCCTCTACTTTATCATACCAGTTATTCCCTATAATTCCATGATTCATAGGAGATGTTCCTGTGTAAATAGATGCATGACCTGGCGCTGTATAAGTGGGAACATAGTTGTAATGATTATTAGTACAATTAAAGCCATCTCGCATTAACCGTTTAAAACCACCATCACTATAACGGTTATAAAATCTAGATAAGTAATCATATCGCATTTGATCGACTACGATTCCTACTACAAGCTTAGGCCTTTTTAATTCCTTATCCACTAGCGTTTTCGTAGCTGTAGTGCTGTGGTTATCTTGCTTTCGCGAAAGCGTAGCACAACTCACTAAAAATAAACACAAGGATAAAATAGGTAACAATGATTTCATAGGGATTAATTTTATGCAAAAATAAGGATTATGAAAACTGTAAAGTTTAAGAATGGATTAAATTACTAGCCAATATTTTTCTCTACTTTTACGCCAGATGAGATTTTTAAGACATATAGGGAAATACATGTTGATGTTAATAGGCGTTTTTAGACGTCCTACAAAAACATCTGTTTTAAAAGAACTGATTCTTAAGGAAGTAGATGATCTAGTTATAGGTTCAATAGGTATTACAGCATTTATATCTCTTTTCATGGGTGCCGTTGTAGCGCTACAAACTGCTCTTAACCTAGATAATCCTTTAATCCCTAAAAGTTTGATAGGTTTTGCCACCAGACAATCTATCATACTAGAATTTGCTCCTACTTTCATATCAGTTATTATGGCTGGTAAAGTAGGTTCTTATATCACTTCTAGTATAGGAACCATGCGTGTTACTGAACAAATTGATGCCTTAGAAGTCATGGGCATTAATTCTTTAAATTACCTGGTTTACCCTAAGATTATTGCACTGCTTTTTTATCCGTTCCTAATTGCTATCATTATGTTTGTTGGGATTTTTGGAGGATTTATGGCTAGTGTATATGGGAATTTAGTGAGCCTAGAAGATTTTGTAATAGGGTTACAAGACACTTTTATACCATGGCACATTGCTTATGCATTTATTAAAACGATGGTGTTCGGGATTTTACTGGCTACCATTCCTAGTTATCATGGTTATTATATGAAAGGCGGCGCTCTTGAAGTAGGAAAGGCGGCTACTACCTCTTTTGTATGGACTTGTGTGGCTATTATAATTGCTAACTATATTCTGACCCAAATCCTTTTAACGTCATGATAGAAATTAAAAACTTACATAAAGGGTTTAATGGCGAGAAAATTCTTAAAGGTATAGATGCTACTTTTGAGAAAGGAAAGACTAATATGATTATAGGCGCCAGTGGATCTGGGAAATCTGTTTTTTTAAAAAACATGTTAGGTTTATTTGAACCTGATAAAGGAGATATTATCTATTCTGGTGAGTCTCTTATTGAAATGAATATAGATCGTAAGAGTGAATTACGTAAAGAAATGGGAATGCTGTTTCAACACAGTGCCCTTTTTGATTCCATGACCGTCGAGGAAAATATTATGTTCCCGTTACGTATGTTTACTAGAATGAAATTAACAGAGCGTAGAGAACGTGCTAATGAAATTCTGAACCGTGTAAACTTAATAAATCTCAATCATAAAAGACCTAGTGAAATCTCAGGCGGACAGCAAAAACGTGTAGCACTAGGCCGTGCGATTGCAAATAATCCTAACTACCTCTTTTGCGATGAACCTAATAGTGGATTAGATCCTAAAACCGCTACGGTCATAGACCAGCTTATTCAAGAAATTACTCATGAGCGCGATATTACCACGGTAATTATTTCACATGATATGAATTCAGTAATGGAAATAGGTGAAACTATCGTTTTTCTTAAAGACGGAATGATTGCCTGGAAAGGTAGCAACAAAGAAATCTTTAAAACAGATAATGAAGCCGTTACTGATTTCGTTTACAGTTCAGACTTATTTAAGAAGGTTAGAGTGGCACAGAATCAAGGTTTGTAACACTTTTGTAAAGCTGCTATTGTGCTTTATAGTGCTGTCCTAAAAAAGACTCATAAATCACATACCTTATCTCTTTTATGGAGCAGAGACTTTAACAGAATCCATAGCAGTTGTTAGGCTTCTTTTAATCTCGTTGATTTGAATTTTATTAGTTTTAAGGCGGTATTGCAACCAGCTTTCCATACGTTTTTTAATCTCAACTCTACGATCTGTAGATAAAGTAGTATCCTTAAAAAGTATAGTGTACTCTGATACGGTATCCATTTGTTGCGTGATAAAATCTTTACTCACAGATGGTGCATAACTTATACTCGCAACTTGCGGATAATTCAATCGCACCTCTTCACTCACTACATCAAAGTTTTTGTTTTGCTCATTTAACCTGCGTAGTTCATCTTCAAGCGCTGCTATGCGCACATCTTTATCTTGAATAAGTCGTAATTTATCGATTAGTTCTTCTTGAACCACTTCTACTGCTTCATTACTTGCATTAAGAATGGAGCTCCCTTGATAAAAGCGCACTTGACTTTCTTCTAATTCCTCAATTTGTGCAAACTTTTTTGTCCATTCCTCTATAATAGGATCTGGAACAGGAGCACCTACCATGACTACATCTAGGGTTTGGGTTTCTCCATTCCAGTCAGCATCTGGACGCATGCCTTCATAATCCACATATTGATTAATAAAAGTATTTGCAGCAGATTCCTTTACCTGATCTTTATATAATTCATAAAAAAGATAAATAGATGGTAATAAAACGAGTAGACCTATTAACGAGGCTAATCTTGAAACGCGTTTCCGTTTAGCTTGATTAGCATATTTAACCATAGGGAATCTCAATAGCTTACAAACTAAAAATGTGGCTAGCGCAATAAAAACAGTATTAATACAAAACAAATACATCGCACCGCTAAAGACACTTATATTCAATATTGCAATTCCATATCCTGCTGTACATAAAGGTGGCATTAATGCGGTAGCAATGGCTACACCAGCAATAGCGTTAGAAATAGTTCCTTTTTTAGCCTTAGCAACAATAAGTGCTAGTCCACCAAAAATCGCTATCGAAACATCGAGAATGGTAGGATAGGTTCTTGCTTTTAATTCAGGTGTCATATCATCAAAGGCTATAGTAGGCATGATGACAAAATATAATGTGGCCGTAAATAAAGATAACACAACCATAACTAGTAAATTAGTCCAAGAGCGACGTAACATAGTATCATCATTAATAGCTGTACCTAATCCCATTCCCACGATAGGTCCCATAAGTGGAGAAATTAACATGGCTCCTATTACTACCGCTGTAGAATCTGCATATAAACCTATAGAGGCTACAAAGACGGAGAATATTAAAATCCACGCATTATGTCCTTGAAAAGAAATGTCCTTTTTTACAGACTCTATGGTTTCATCACGATCAGAGTCCTGCCTGATATCTAATAAATCGTGTAAAAAGGCCATGATATTTTCCCAAATACCACTGATGCGTTGTTGATTTGAATCCAGACTGCTCTCCAGCTGAGGATCCTCTTGTTGTGGCTGTTGTGATTCCATTATCCTATTTCTTTACCATACTTTTTCATGGCAGCGTTACGTATATCTTTGATCTCTTGTTCGGCAGTTTTAGGAATAATCATGAGTACATCATCTTGATCTACAATAATATAATCTTTCATTCCTTGTATGATCACCTTCTTGCCTGCCGCAGTTCTTATCATGTTACCATTAGAATTTATAGCTGTTACACTAGAGTTGACAATCGCGTTATCATCTTCATTTTTATCTAATTTATCAAATAAAGAACCCCATGTACCTAGATCATTCCATGAAAATCTAGCTGGTAACACATAGACTTCCTTGGAGCTTTCCATAATGGCATAATCCACAGATATGTTATCTGCTTTTGGATATTCTCGTTCTAGAAATTCTTGCTCTTGAGATGTATTCAATAGATTTAAACCGTTAGTGAATAGTTGAGTCATATTAGGTTGCGCTTTCGCGAAAGCGTTAACAACAGCATCTACACTCCATATAAAAATTCCTGCATTCCATAAAAAATTACCTTCTGCTAGGAATTCTTGTGCTGTTTCTAAGTTAGGTTTCTCTCTAAATTGTACGACCTTTTTAACAGCTGTTTCTTCTTTATCATACTCTATGTAACCATAACCTGTATTAGGTGCTGTAGGTTGAATTCCCAAGGTCATTAACGCCTGTGGATGTGTGTTACAAAAATCAAAAGCCGTTGCGAGGTCTTCATTAAATAAATCCTCATCGGCTATGTAATGATCGCTAGGTGCTACAATCATACTTGCCGCTGGATTCATTTTCTGAATCTTTAAAGCTGCAAGTAAAATACATGGTGCGGTGTTGCGCATAGCAGGCTCTGCCACTATATTCTCTTTAAGCACTTGCGGTAATTGCTCTTGAACTAAATCTACATATAGCTCATTAGTCAATATAAGAATGTTTTGCGCTGGAATTTGTGCATGTAACCGCTCATAAGTCATTTGTAACAGCGATTTACCTAAACCTAGCATATCATGAAACTGCTTAGGAAAGGATTGCTTACTTACTGGCCAAAATCGGGAACCTACTCCACCGGCCATAATGACCGCATATTTATTACTCATATTAACTTTTTAAAACCTGTACTTGAACATTAGGCTGGAAAAGATACACTTTACCTGTTTCCAATTCTAGACACTCATAACGTTTACGCAGCTTTTTACCCTTCTTAAATTTGCGTCCATTATCAGTTACAAAGATAGCGCCTTGTACTATCTCAAATATATAATTTTTATCAGTGGCAGCATCATACTTTTTTAAAGCTATACTCATTACTGCATCTGTATCACTACTTGCAGTAGGATTCTTAAAATGCCTGGCGAGAACTGGTAACAGGTCATTAGGAAAAATATCGGGTCTTAAAAACGGCAGCATGAGATGTTGAAAGGTATGCTTCCATTCTATGCCATGCGGTTTAATATTGCGTCCATACTTTTTAAAAGCCACTAAATGGGCAATCTCATGCACCAGCGTCACTAAAAATCGATACTGATTCAAATTTGCATTTATAGTAATGCGATGAGATCCATCTGGTAACGGTCTGTAATCGCCGTGTCTCGTTTTACGCTCATTTACTATTTTGAGATGAACACTGTTCATTTCCAGTAGTTGCGTCAGTGGCATTACAGCTAGTCGTGGTATGTATTTTTCTAGGATGGACACTTCACTTTTCTACTTTACTAAGTAGCCAATTTACTAATTGAAGGAGATTTACCGAAAGGTTTTATAGGTTAGTTATTAAAGATTTGGGTTTGTGAGGTCCTGTGAGTTTTTAAGAGCATCTATTTTTTCAACCTTTCCGACCAAAATTGCGCTGCGCTTCATTTTGCCCACCTTTCCTTTCTAAGGAAAGGAGCTTTTTTATTTTACAAATGATAAAACTGTTCCACTCAAATAAGCAGAGAATAACTAAAAAACGTTGCATATCGAGCAGTAAATATATCCTTCTATTATAAAAAATCAAGGATCAAAATTGCTATCCAAAATTGCGCTGCGATTCATTTTGCCCACCATTCCTTACTTAGAAATTTGTGACGACAAACTATCAGAAGCCTGAAAGGAGCTTTAATTATTTTGGAATTTTTAAGTTGAGATCTGAGGATTCAACCTTTTACTTCTTCCCTTTTTTCTGCGCTTCTTGTTGTGCTTGTGCTTGTTCCATGATCTTGCTCATCTTTGAAGCAAAACGACCTTTCTTTTTCTTAGGTGCTGCTTTAGCCTTTTCGATTTTAGCGAGAACTTTTTCTTCTTTGATTACAAAGTTCTTAATCACAAGCATAATTCCTATGGTAATCAAGTTAGATACAAAGTAGTACAATGACAGTCCACTCGCATAGTTATTAAAGAATACCAGCATGAATAGTGGCGATAGGTACATGATAAACTTCATGTTAGGCATACCAGGCTGCTGTGAGGCTTGCATAGTCTGTCCCGTAGTCATTTGCATGTAAAAGAATATCGCAATAGATGCAAGAATAGGGAATAAACTCACGTGATCACCATAGAATGGAATTTCAAATGGCAATTTAAAGATCTCATCATAACTCGATAAATCGTCGGCCCAGAGGAAACTTTTCTGTCTTAAATCAAAGGCTGTAGGAAAGAATTTAAAGAGTGCAAAGAACACCGGCATTTGTAACAAACCTGGTAAACAACCCGATAGCGGGCTGGCGCCGGCTTCGTTCTGAACCTTCATGGTTTCCTGCTGCTTTTTCATAGCATTATCCTTATACTTCTCGGCAATACGGTTTAATTCTGGACGCAAGATTTTCATCTTAGCTTGCGTTAAATAACTCTTATAAAGTACAGGAGATAAAATAATACGCACACAAATGGTTAGTAAGATAATCGCAATTCCATAAGGTATTCCAGCGCTTTTAGTAAGCAAGGTAAAAAGTGGTCTGATCACAAACTCATTAATCCATCCAAAGATTCCCCAACCTAAATCTACTACCTCATCTAGGTTACGATCATATCCATCGAGAATATCATAATCTGTAGGACCGAAATACCAGTCCATGTTATAAGAAAGCTCGCCTCCTGTATACTCTAACTCTATGGCCGAGTTAAATTTCTTAGTATAAGTATCTTGTTCTGAGTTTATAGATTCTATATTCTCAGACATAATTTTTGCGTTCTTAAACGGCGTGTCAGTTAATAATATAGATGTAAAAAAGTGTTGTTTATAAGCGATATAAGAGACATCAGCCTCTTCTTCTTCAGCCTCAGCACCTTGACCTGTATAGTCATCACTACCACCACC
>P_2C_Liq_1_UnCtyDRAFT_1000269_pt1 | contig 22600 bp, 21 predicted proteins | sample Pon2CUnioCityCA_2_FD_10234 | JGI IMG/M metagenome (IMG submission 10234) | reverse complement strand
GTAGAAGCGGCGAGCGCTCGCCCTGGACGCGGCAATGGTAATGGGGGGGGAGGTTCAAGCTCTGGCGGTGGCCTTGTGGCCCAAGGAACCTGCAACATTGCTAATCTAACCGGAACCACAGACTGCGAAGGGATTTATAGTGGTAACGATTCCAATAGCATCAGCACCAGTACTGAGTTATTTGGCAAAACTGGCTGGTCGGAGTTATGGAAAGTCGATGATAGTAGTGGTACAACCGGCCCTCTGACCGTAGCCCTAGAGAATGCCGATGATGAAACCGCCGGAACCTGGGAACTATCGGAAGACTTTAACTTCGATAGCTATGAGTCCGTGATGTTCGTACTCAAAGGTGGTCCAACCTTTACGGCGTATCTCTCTGATAGTGAGACGATGTCGGGCGATTGGAACACTGATGACCTACGCAATGGTGGTGGAGGTGTCGGCCCTGGTTTATCTCACGCCACCATCTTGGCAGTTCCGAAGAGTAACGACGATGAACCTACCCCCACCCCGGTTCCCGAACCCGCTGCCCTTCTCGGTTTAGGTTCTGTTGCCCTCGCCTCTCGGTTCCTACGCCGTAAGTCTGATGAGGTCTAGGTTAGGAATCTGAATCGAGATATCGGTTCGTTTTTTAATCCTATCAATCTATCGCATTACCTGTGTTACTCATCTGCCTCCCTCCTGGCTATTATCAGGGGGGAGTTTTTTTCAGGTCACGACTGGCTGAATCAACGCCCCCAACGGTAACTTGGGGGCATTTTTGTCAGCGATATCCAGGGAGCTTGCCGGGAGGGTCTGCAAAATGTGAGAATGCTGAGGTAGTTCGACCGTCACAGTCTCGAAACCTTATGGCCAGTCAATCCCCTATTCCTGTTGTTGTCAACGGTGCTGCCGGAAAAATGGGCCGCGAAGTCGTTAAAGCCGTTGCCCAAGCCGATGATATGCTGCTGCTGGGGGCGGTGGATAAAAACCCCAATGTGGCGGGCCAGGATGTGGGGGAGGTGGCCGGCTGTGGTCCGTTGGAAGTGCCGATTCTCACGGATTTGCAAAGTACTTTGGTGATGGCGACTCAGGAGCAAACTCAAGGGGTGATGGTGGATTTCACGCATCCGAGTGGGGTGTATGAGAATATCCGAGCGGCGATCGCCTATGGGGTGCGCCCGGTTGTGGGAACGACGGGCCTAAGTCCTGAACAAATCCAAGAGTTAGGGGAATTTGCCGAAAAAGCCAGCACTGGCTGTCTGATTATCCCCAATTTCTCGATTGGGGTGGTGCTGATGCAGCAGGCGGCTATTCAGGCTTCGAAATACTTTGATCATGTCGAGATTATTGAACTCCATCATAATCAAAAAGCCGATGCTCCCTCGGGAACGGCGATTAAAACGGCTGAGATGCTGGGAGAGTTAGGCAAAACCTATAATCCGGCGGCTGTGGAGGAAGAGGAGAAGCTACAAGGAGCGCGAGGGAGTGTGGGGAAAGAAAATATCCGCATTCACAGTGTGCGGCTTCCGGGATTGATTGCCCACCAGGAAGTGATTTTTGGGGCAGCGGGCCAGGTGTATACTCTACGCCATGATACGAGCGATCGCGGTTGTTATATGCCCGGTGTTCTGCTGTCGATTCGCCAAGTCACTCAACTCACCTCTCTGGTGTATGGCCTCGAAAAAATCATCTAATGTCGGGTTTGCCCCACGGGGCGATCGCTCCGGTTAAGTTGGGCCATTCTTCGTACACTAGAGAGAGTCTGTCCCGTTAAAACTACGGAGATGGCAGACACTTGGTGACGGGTTCTACGACACTGAGGCGATCGCACTTGGGATATCAAATATGGTCGAAATTCTCGCCGCATTGTCTGCATCTGCTGCGGCTGGACTGAGGATTGGACTACCACTGCTGATGGTTGGGTTAGTTAAAACCAATCTTTGGTCAGATGTACCAATTTTGTCCAACTTCTCTCCCTCTGTCGTGGTGGGAGTTTTAGCTGCTTGGTCTTTTTGTGAACTCTTTGCGTCTAAACAACTGCTCGGCCAACGGGTGTTACTACTGATTCAACTGGTGTTCTCCCCCATCGCCGGGGCTATTGTCGGTATGGCGGTGGCCCAACTCGCGGAGATTGAAGATTGGCAAGTTGGCGTGATTGGCATTGTCGGTGGACTGCTGGCCCTAGTGTTGCAATTGGTGCAAACGGGCTGGTTTTTCCGGCTGCGAGGCCTTCCTCTCTGGGCGATTTGGGTCCAAGATGCTCTATCGGTTGTTTTGGTGTTATTTGCCTTCGATGCCCCGCAACAGGGGGGATTGATTGCCCTACTACTCTTGTGGTTAGCGATTCGCAGTTCCTCGGCTTGGTATCGTTGGCATCGTGAGGAACGCTATAAACGCCGCTTGATGCAACATGCGGAGTATCAAGAAGCCCTGGAAGATGAGGAAATGGAAAATTAGTCTTGACAAATTTTCTTTTTTGTGATAAAGAGACACTATTGAGGCTAGGACTGTAGAACAATTTATGGGATTTTTGCAAAGTCTCCGGAATGCCTCCAGGGCGGACGAAAGTAAAAGACAGGTAGATGCACCCTGATGATTCAACCCCGGCGATTACACCCCGCCGGGGTTTTTTTGTGGTTTTTGCCTCCAAATCCGCATCAAATGGGCAATCTCAACCAGCGACGGAGACGATTGGCGAGGCGATCGCCCACGCTGAGTTCATCCTTCCAAGTCTCTTCATCGGCGGCCCACTCCGCCGTCAAAGTTCGCCCCAAAGGCGTTAAGCGAAAACTATCGGTAATTCCCTGTCCATCAACTTCTCGCCGCAATACACCCACGTTAATCAGCCATAATAGGTCGTTCTCGACGATCAGTTCTGGGAGAGGGTTGAGGGTATAGCCGGCGGCGACTCCCGCCGGGCCGACAATTTTTTCGAGGAAAATTCCCTGTTTCTGAAAATCCTGATAGAGTTTCAGGGTAAAGGGGGCGCAACGCAGGGCGCGACGGGCGCGGTTGAGGCTATTGTCAGAATAGGGAATCGAGGGTAATGATGGCACAGTCGTTAAACAGAAAATCTGACCAGGAGAGTTGTACCCTGTATTTTAAAGGACGAGAGGCGCGATCGCCGCTGCCTTCTCCCCTCCTCGTTTGCTCATCGTTCCCGTTTTTGTCCTTCTCATGTCCATTATTATCGCCAGTTTCTACCAATTTACACGCCTCGAACAGCTTGCGGGACTGCGATCGCATCTCTTGCGTCTCGGCCAGGCCCATCACCTCAAAGGAACCCTAATTCTCGCCCCCGAAGGCCTCAACGCCACCCTGGCCGGATCGCGAACGGCGATGGATGAGTTCATGGCCCAACTGCGTCAAATCCCCCAATTCCAAGGCTTAGAACGCCTAGAGTATAAAGAGTCTCAAAGCCAAACTCCTCCTTTCCAACGCTTCAAAGTCCGCATCAAACCCGAAATTGTCACCTTCAGACAAGAGGATGTCAATCCCCAGGAAACCGTGGGAACCTACGTTCAAGCGACTGAGTGGAATCAACTCATCTCCAATCCTGATGTCACCGTCATCGACACTCGCAACACCTTTGAAGTCGAAATTGGCACATTTAAGGGCGCAAAAAATCCCCAAACCTCGTCATTTACCGAGTTTCCTGACTATATCCAAGACAACCTAGACCCCGAAAAAACTCCCAAAGTCGCCATGTTTTGCACCGGTGGCATTCGTTGCGAAAAAGCCACATCCTACCTGTTAAAACAAGGCTTCCAAGAGGTCTATCACCTCAAAGGTGGAATTTTAAAATATCTCGAAGATGTCCCAGAAGAGGAGAGTTTATGGGACGGAGATTGTTTCGTTTTCGATGAGCGTGTCGCCGTTCAACATGGCTTAAAACCGGGAAACTATGAACTCTGTCTCGGATGCGGCCATCCCGTTTCCGCCGAGGAACGAGAGTCGCCTTATTATAGCTGGGGTATCTCTTGCCCTCATTGCTATGAACATCTTAGCGACGAGAAACGCCGCCGCCGAGAGGAAAAAGTACGCCAATTAACGCTTCAACGCCAACGTCAAGCCGTCAGCGATGGGAACGAGACTTAGGGTGATGCGATCGTCGTGATGAAGCTGGCGGTTAAACTCGCGAATCGCCTCAGTGCGTTTGTCGGTGACGGTTTCGTCGGCCACACGCCCGGACCAAAGAACATTATCGATCGCAATCAAGCCCCCCGATCGCACCAGTTGCAGAGATTTCTCGTAATAGTGAGGATAGTTACGCTTATCGGCATCGATAAAGGCAAAATCAAAACTCTCCTCTTGCCCAGATTCAAGTAACTGTTCCAGGGTATCCAAAGCGGGGGCGAGGTGTAGCTGAATCTTATCGGCGACATCGGCGTGTTGCCAATAGCGACGGGCGATCGCCGTCGTCGTTTCATCAATATCACAGGTGACAACGGTTCCCTCGGGCGGCAACGCTAGGGCAACCACCAAGGCACTATAGCCGGTAAATGTGCCAATTTCCAAGGTTTTCCGCGCCCCCAAAAGCTGCACCAGCAACGCCATAAACTGACCCTGTTCCGGGGCGATTTGCATCCGCGCGGCGGGTAATTGGGCCGTTTCCTGCCGCAATTGTTGCAAAACGGGGTTCTCCCGTAGGGAGGTGTTGAGGAGATAGTCGTAGAGTTGGGGGGATAGGCCGAGGGATTTGGGAGACATGGGGGGAAGAAGGGGGGAGGGGGGAGGCAAGAGGCAACAGGCAAGAGGCAAGAGGCATAACCCACCCCTAACCCCTCCCAAGAGGGGATTGCAAGAGGCAAGAGGCAATTAGAAGCTTGCTATCTCATCCCCGACCGATTTAACCTCGACTTATGCTGTCTGCCATCTGTGCTAAAATCACGCCAACAAATATAGCTGTTGACAAGGTTTCCTTGAAAATTGACAATCCGCAGCATCTGTATCCATGAAACAAGAAAATTCGTTGTTACGCAAGTGCCTAGACCATCTAAATGCTTTACCCGATATTGAGGCAAGAAACGGCGATCGCCACTGTATTACTATCCGCAATCACGATAAGTTAGTAGGCTATGCTTACAAAATCCAGCCATATATTACAGGTACTATGGCTGAACTCATTATACCCTATTTTCAACGATTTGAACGAAATAACGGAGAAAAAATCTTACTGATTACCCGCTACCTATCCAACCCTGCCATCGATATTTTGCTGAAAGAAAAAATAGAGTTTGTCGATACGGCAGGTAATGTTTATCTCAATAATCCAGCCGTTTATATTCTGATTCGCGGTCAACGTCGGCCAAAAGGGAAGCCTTTATCTCGTTCTAAAGTTACGGTCACAACACTGAAGCTCATCCATACCTTATTGAAAGATCCCCACATTTTGCAGGCAACCGTAAGAGATATCGCTACAGCTTCTGGTATTGCATTATCAACCGTGAGTCGCAGTCTTAAGGATTTATATAACTTAGATTATTTACAACGGCAACGAGATGGTAACTATCGAATTTTTAACTATCCAAAACTTTTAGAGCGCTGGGAAATGGGCTACGCTGAAAGTCTTCGCCCAAAACTGATAGTGGAAGCTTTTGCGCCTATAGGAGAGGAGAGATTTTCAGATGTAGCAGAGCGTATTATTAAAGGAGCGAAAGAGGGTTATTTTTTGTTGGGCGGAGAACTAGGGGCGGCGATCGCAACGGATTATCTTCGTCCTCAAAGCGCTACATTGCATTTAGTTGAGAGCGATCTCCAGACATCGGTGAAATCACAAGCGATGGCAATTGCAGCGAAAATAAGGCTTAAGCCCAGTCCAAAAGGAAACATCGTCTTTATTCAGCAATTTGGTACGCAAAATAGCTGGGGTAGGGATGGGATGGAAACCCTCGCAGATCCCTTGCTACTTCATGCAGAGTTGCTATTAATTTCGGATGAGCGATCGCAAGAAACTGCGGATCGCCTTTACAGGCAATATATTGCTAGTAGAGATAAAAATGCTTGACTCAAAAGAAAAACAGGTTTTAGTCGATCTCAAGGCTGTACTAGATTCTCTAGATCTGCCCAGGCTTATGGTGGGGGCTGGAGCCAGATTATTGATTTTTGACCGACAATATAACCGGGAAGGTCGTGCAACAAAAGATTGGGATTTTGCTGTATCTGTAAATTCCTGGTCAAATTTTCAAGCTCTCTGTGATCGTCTGACTTGCGGAGAAAATCCACGCTTCAAAGTTGCTCCTAAAGTTGCTCACAAATTTATTCACCTAGAAACAGATATAGAGGTTGACATCGTACCTTTTGGCGAAATTGGTCAACCAGGACAGAAAATTGAATGGGAGGATGGCCTGACAATGAATTTACTCGGATTAGAAGAGGCGTTACGATGCGCCAAAGAGCAAGTTATTGACGATAACCTTGCGCTTCCAGTGGTAGATTGTCCCGCTTTTTTGGGGCTTAAACTCATTGCTTGGTCAGATCGAGGAGGCAATAAAGATTTAAAAGACATCGATTTTATGATTGAAGGAATCGCGGCTAGAGAAATTTATGAAGAGCGCATTTTTGAAGAACTGGCTAATGAAATTTCTCAAGGAAAACTTGAGTATTCAAATGCATCTACTTTCCTACTGGGGCGAGACATTCGGCGGATATTCTACGATGCTACAGTCAGTAAACTTAATGAAATTTTGTCGGAAATCTTGGTAAAGCGGAATACGGTGATTCCACAACTCATTCCCCGAACTGTAACTGGGGAAGAATGGGACGATCGCTTTGATGCGATCGTTCAACGTTTTGAAGTGTTACAACGTGGGATAATGTCTCCGCCCTCTCAAGAGAAGACCTAATTCGAGTTTTATAGCTGATCGCGTTTCTTTTTTCGCCGAAGTGGGTGGCCAATCACGCGCAACGACCACGCGCAACGACCACGCGCAACCACAAACTGACAGGTTCTGGGGCGTACCCTTCTGGAACGGGTGTCCAGGCGTCACACTGGTGAGCCTTCTGGTTGCCCGAGACCACGGAGGAACAGGCAAGAACCCGAAGGGATGCCGTGAGGGGTTAAAATGAGATCCAACTGACTATGTTAAAGCGTTACAGGGTTTTTACGACGGGATGGATACTACAGAGAATCGAATTGAACTCCCAGATGACTTAGAGGATGCGATCGCCCAAGCGAAAGCGGCCACAAAAGCCGCCCTAGAGGATGGCTACCGCTTACTCCAAGTTGAGATCGTCTATCCAGAACTGAAGGCCCAACCCATCGCCGAAACTTTTATCCCCGTCTTGACGGAGATGGGCTATAACCTGAAAGTGCTATTCCCTGACACGGGGGCCGCCGCCTTAGCCCGTCGCGATTGGGGAGATACGCCATTCAAAATTGCTGATGTGGGCAGTCGTCGCCTCCCCGTCACCAATCAGATGGAGGATAGCGATGAATGCTATCTGTTGGTGGAACCCTCTGATGTGGAAATTGAACAGGTGGAGAAACTGGCCAATGAAGCCGGCGATCGCCCCGTCATTTTACTCCTGCCTCGCCTCGAAAGTGTCGCCACTGTCGGTATTGGCTACGCGGCCCGCCAGTTACGGGAACGCTTCCTCAGCAAAATCACCTCATGTTATTATGTCCGTCCTCTCCCTGGGGGGGCTGTATTCCGGGCCTATCCCTCATCTTGGATTGTCTGGACGTTAAATGAGGAAAACCAATATGAGGTGTTAACGCAAATGTCCTATAAACCTATTGGTGAGGAACTCGAACGCCTACTCATGGGTGAAGAACTCGAAAATGAGTCTTCTGAAGCGGCTGAGGTGGATCCAAACGCGTCCACCAATTCCACGAAACCCAAATCCCGAGGCTTGTTTGGTGAAGTGCAACGCTTTATCCGCGCTTTAACTCAGTAGAAGCTTCACGGTAAATCGTTGCCCGAAGCGGTTAACCACGGTTCGGCGATCGCTCATCAACTACGGTACGCTCCTATCTGTTCCCTGTTGCCTGTTCCCTGTTGCCTTCTTCTCCCCTATGCCAGACTTACAAGACGAACTAATTGAAGTTCTCCAAGAACCCCCAGATTTAGACTTTGATCTGCCTAATCCCGAGGATGAGGATTTACCAGATTTTGAGTTTTTGCAACAAGTCGATCGCGCCTGGTTGGTGTGCGATCGCTTTAATTTGCAAACGGATATTTGGCGGGGACGGATTTTGCGAGCGGTGCGCGATCGCGAGAAAGTTGGCGGTGAAGGACGCGGTAAAGGCTTTCTAAAATGGCTCGGTGAACGAGAAATTAGTAAAAGTCAAGCCTATTCTTTAATTGAACTGGCTAATAGTGCCGATACGTTACTCGAACAAGGAAAACTCGACCCAAATAGTATTAATAACTTCAGTAAACGAGCATTTGTCGAAACCGCCAACTCACCGTTAGAGGTGCAACAACTCGTGGCTTCGGCGGCTCAGGATGGCGATCGCATTACCCGCCGTGAAGTCAAACAACTCTCGGATGAATGGATGGCTATGACGTCAGAGTTGTTGCCCGAGGAAGTCCGCGATCGCGCAGCGGATCATTCCTTACCGGCTCGTCATGTCGCACCTCTAGTTCGGGAACTCGAAAAACTGCCCGAAAACCATCAAAAAGAAATCCAACGGGAAGCGGCGGAAAATCCCGATGTGGACACCTTAAAACAACTAACAACGGAGGCTCGCAATCTCTCAAAATATATTGATGCTGCCTCCCAAGTGCAAACTCTACAAGATCCCTCTCTCGATCTAGAGATGGCCTTAGAGGAAGCCTTACGGGTTGGATCTCTTAGTGTCGCCTCAGATTTGGTCAAACAGGCGGCTCAATTGGAGCAAACGGTTACAAAGCTCTATACGACCTGGAAACGTCTCTCAAGCCAATCTGACCGCCTCTATGTGGACACTGGAGCGAGTACCCCCAACCTGCGATCGCTCATCAACGTCATCGAGCGCATCAGTGGCCCCGTTATTGAAGTTCCCCTAGACGACAGTGGAGAACATACGGTTCGCCTACAAATCCTGAGCGACTAGGCCACAGAAAGAAGAGACTCTAGGTCGTTTCTATTCACTATTCACTATAATTCATGTCAAACCTTCTCATCACCGGAGGAGCCGGATTCATCGGCTCAAACTTTGTCCGCTACTGGTGTGATCGCCATCCTGAGGATCACGTGGTGGTTCTTGATGCACTTACCTATGCTGGAAATCGAGCGAATATCGCTGATTTAGAACAACAGAATCAACTGACCTTTGTTCAGGGGAATATCTGCGATCGCCCCCTCATCGATCGCCTCTTGCGCGACCATGACATTGATATTGTGGCCCATTTTGCGGCCGAATCCCATGTTGATCGCTCAATTTTGGGGCCAGAAGCCTTTATCCAAACCAATGTTGTCGGAACCTTCACCCTTCTCGAAGCCTTCCGTAGCCATTACGCTAATCACCAACAAGGGCGATTTCTCCATGTCTCGACAGATGAGGTGTATGGAAGTCTTGGCCCGGACGATCCGGCCTTTTGCGAAACCACAGCCTACGCTCCCAATAGTCCCTATTCTGCCTCAAAAGCGGGGAGTGACCATCTGGTTCGTTCCTATTTCCATACCTATGGCCTACCAACGCTAATTACCAACTGTTCTAACAATTATGGTTCTTATCATTTCCCCGAAAAGCTGATTCCGTTGATGTGCATCAATATCCTGTTGGGGAAAGCGCTCCCGGTGTATGGAGATGGGCAAAATGTCCGGGATTGGTTATATGTTGAAGACCACTGTAGCGCCCTGGATGCGGTAATTGCTAAGGGACAACCCGGACAAACCTACAACATTGGCGGCAATAATGAAGTTAAAAACTTGGATTTAGTGTATCTTCTCTGTGGGTTGATGGATGAGATGGCGCCTCAGCTTCCGCAGCGTCCGAGTCAGGAGTTGATCACATTTGTCCGCGATCGCCCCGGCCATGATCGACGCTATGCTATTGATGCCACTAAAATCAAAACTGAACTGGGATGGCAGCCATCGGTCACGGTAGAGGAAGGGTTACGACGGACTGTGGCTTGGTATCTCAGCCATGAACAATGGTGGAAACCGCTACTCTCGCAAGACTATCGGCAGTACTATGACCAAGTGTATGGTGCTGCTCCCAACTCCTGATATCCCGGAGGTAGAGACTAGAATGAAGAGAAGGGAGTTATTTTGAGAAGAGCCAATGCGATCCCTTCCCTTCAGTTTGGGTTAGTCCGATATGTCCAATGCTGTGACAATACCGGTTAAGAAACGGATACAGCGACTGAGTAGCCGCATTCCGTTGCGTTTGGTGCTGGTGATTCCGTTTTTGCTCGAAATCACGATAATTGTTGGGCTAACGGGCTGGTTTTCTTTGAATAAGGGCCGCCAGGCGGTTCATAATTTAGTGAGTCGATTGGCTCAAGAAAAGAGCGATCGCATTGAAACGGAAATTGCTAAGTTTTTAGAGGTTCCCTTAACGGTGAATCAGGCGACGGCTAGAGCGATCGCACGGGAAAATATCGATGTCAGCAATGTTCGCAATTTACAGCCTTTACTTTGGGAACAACTGCAAACGTTTCCCTCAATCAATGCGATTAGCTTTGGAGAGGCTGGCCAAGGGCATCTTCTTCGTATTGTATCCCAAAAAAAGACACCACCGTTGGACCCTTTCGAGTCTGAAATGTCCTATTTTATTGAATATGCGGATGTAGAAACGAACGGTGATTTAATTAGTTTTTCCGTCGATGTTTTGGGGCGAATGACAACTCAATTACGGATGCAAGAGGAGTTTGATGCCCGCGATCGCCCCTGGTATCGACGAACGATTGGTTTAGGTCATAGTAACTGGAGTCAACTCCACCGTTCTCTGAGTCAAGCCGCCTATGATGCACTTGTGATCAAAGCCTCTCAGCCGATTTATGATGAGAATCATGTCCTTTTAGGAGTCACTGCTGTCACCCTTAGACTGAAGTATATTAGCACTGTTTTAAATGACATTAATATTACTGAGGGGGGACAGGCTTATATTGTGGATTCGACAGGACAATTGATCGGGATTTCTGATGGAAGTGATCCCCTTAGTGCTATTCAATCTAATCTCAATCATCCCCATCTTATCGAGCGTCCGTATGCTCGTCATAGTCGTCATCCTGTCATTGCTCAATCGGCTCAATACTTAGAGGAAGAATTTGGACATTGGAGTCAGATTACAGAGCAGAAAAATTTATACTTAAAGATAGCGAATGAGGGCTATTTTTTACAAGTTCGGCTAATTCGCGATAACTATGGTGTGCGTTGGCGGAGTGTCGTGATTATTCCTGAAGCCAACTTTATGCAAGAGATTGAGGAGAATCAGCGTCTGACGTTGCTGTTATGTGCGATCGCTCTGATTGTCGCTGGAATCATCGGCTGGCTGACGGCTCGTTGGCTCACCCGTCCTCTGTTACAACTGAGTAAAATCAGCCGTGATATTGCTAATGGAAAACGCGATCGCATGATTCCCCAGGGAGGAATCCGAGAAATTAGTCAACTATCTCAATCTTTTACAGAAATGACTCAACAACTCAACAATGCGTTTGAATTTCTAGAAGATAAAGTTGCAGCGCGTACCGCTCAACTTCAAGAAGCAAAACTGGCCGCAGATGCAGCCAATGCTGCGAAAAGTAAATTTATTGCCAATATGAGCCATGAATTACGAACCCCCTTAAATGGGATTCTTGGCTATGCTCAAATTTTGATGCACTCTCAACGGTTGACTCCCCTCGAAACCAAGCAACTTAACTCGCTTTATAACTGTGGAAATCATCTGCTGAACTTAATTAACGATATTCTCGATTTTGCAAAAATTGAATCAGGAGAACTCACCCTTCAGCCAAGACTGGTTAATCTATCAAAGCTGCTGAACACTGTTGTTGAAGTTTGTCAAGTTAAAGCCAACGAAAAATGTTTGAATTTACAAATACTTGCAGATTCCAAACTTCCTGCTCATGTTATTGTCGATGATAAACGATTAAAACAAGTTACCATCAATCTCTTGGGTAATGCTATTAAATTTACCGATTGTGGTGGTACAGTTGAGTTTCATATTTCCTGTCTTGAGTGCCTGAGTCCAGGAAAAACTCTTGCGGAAGCCGATCATGAATCCGCTTCTCAAAATCATGCTCAAGAAAAAGTGCGTCTTAGATTTCAAGTGATTGATAGTGGAATTGGAATTGCTGAGGAAGACTTAGAGCGTATTTTTTATCCGTTTGAACAAGTTAGTGACCCCGAAGACAATAATGATGGAACAGGTTTAGGATTAGTCATTGTCCAAGAAATTCTCCAGCGGATGGGAAGTGAACTTGAAGTGAAATCAAAACTGGGATCTGGAAGTTGTTTTTGCTTTGATTTAGATATTTACATGAATTCCTACGAACTTATCAGTGAGGATGCTATGCCAGTTATCGTATCAACGCGTAACCCGTCAGTCTTGTCCCAATCCCTAAAAAGAGTAGAGGAGCTTCCTGAAACAGACGAGTTGGCAGAATTACTCCATTTAGCGAAGCGAGGGAGTTTAAATCGTCTGGGTCAGCATCTGAATGCGATCGCAGAGAAGCATGAAAACTTAGAAGGTTTTTGTCAACACTATCGCGACTTAATTGAACAGTTCCAAGTGCGAGAACTGATGCAGGAACTAGAACGAGATCTTCGGGTAAAATCGTCATCACAGGATAATTGTGACGAATTATGATGCGATCGTTGAGGTGAGACGTCTCAAGAAACTCTCCCAGGACGATCACGTCATGGTTTGAGAGAATTGCTAGAAATCGCCAAATTAACCGGAGTGGAGGTGAAATGGACTCGTCTGAGGGTGGAAATTAGCGGTACAGTACGCTAGAATGGCATGAAAAATGCCTACTAAACTCTTGTAATTTGTGTGTTAGGGTTCTGCAAAAAACTATGAAATTTCATATTCAATCGGATAGCGACATTCCCGCATCCAACCAACTCTTTAATCAAATTCGCTTTGCGATCGCCTCGCGCCAGTTTCCCCCCGGCCATCGGCTTCCGAGTACCCGCCAACTGGCCATGCAAACCGGCCTACACCGCAATACCATCAGCAAAGTCTACCGCCAACTCGAAGACATTGGCTTAGTCGAAGCTCAAGCCGGTTCAGGAATCTATGTCCGCGCCCAAGGCCATGAAGGGGGAGGGACGCATCTGAGTTCCCCCATCTGGGCGCAATATCCCGAAGCTCACGAAGTCATCAAACGCAGTCTTGACGAACTCCTCAATAAAGGCTGTTCCCTCAACGAAGCGCGAGAGTTGTTTCTCGGGGAAATTGACTGGCGTTTACGCTGTAGCGCCCGAGTCTTAGTGACAGCGCCACTTCAGGACATTGGCGTGGGGGAGTTGATGTCTCAGGAACTCGAACAGGCCCTAAAAATTCCCGTCCAACTGGTTCCGATGGAGGAGTTGTCCGAGATTCTTGATAAAGCCCATTCAGGAACCGTTGTCACCAGCCGCTATTTTATCGGAGAAGCTGAATCTGTGGCCGCGCCCAAAGCGGTGCGAGTCATTCCCATTGATATTTACGATTATGCCAAGGAAACCGAACTCGTCAAAGCGTTAACCAAAGATAGCTGTTTAGGACTGGTCAGCATCAGTTCCGGGCTATTGCGGGCCGCCGAAGTGATTGTCCACAGTTTGCGCGGTGATGAGTTGTTGGTGATTACCACGGAGTTAGGGAATACCTATAAACTCAATGCGATGGTTCGTAGTGCGCGGACGATTATCTGCGATCGCGCCAGCTTTGAGGCGGTCAAATCCGCCATCCAATCAGCCCGAGATGACCTGATTCGTCCCCCCCAAGTCACCTGTTTCGAGAACTACATCAGCAGTAAGTCTATCGAACTTCTGAAACGAGAGTTAGGCCTAGACTAGCCGTTGTCCCAACTCACCCAGACACCCGGTTTCTGGCAGAAACCGAGTGTCTCAACCCCCAGCAATCCCCTTCGACAACCCGTTGCATCTCGGCCAAGAGGTAGGAGTAGAGGCTATCATCAGCGCAGACGAATGGCCAGTGTTTAACATGAACGTTGATATTGCAATTGTCGGTGCTGGATTAGCCGGACTGACCGCCGCGTTACCCTTGCAGGCAGCGGGGTATTCACTGTTGCTGCTGGAGAAGTCTCGGGGGTTGGGGGGACGCTTGGCCTCCTATCGTCTCAATGGGGATCGTTGCGATCGCGGCCTGCGGTATTTGACGGAGGAGGGACGCTTGCTGTCGGGGTTGGTGCGATCGCTGGGTGAGCGTCAGGTTCTCAGTCCCTGGATTACAGCCAGTCATCGCTATACGGCTGAGGGATTACAGCCTAATCCTCCGCAAACTCATTATGTTGCGCCTGAGGGGATGAGTCAGATTGCGAAGGAGTTAGGGCGAGATGTGCCGGTTTGGTACAGTCGCCGGGTTGCGGCTATCACGCCTCAAGCCCCAGGCTGGCGGTTAGGTTAGAGGCGGTGCGGGCGGGGTCTGATGCAGCGTTAGAGGTGACGGCTAGGGCGGTGATTCTGGCGATTCCCGCTCCACAAGCGGTTACCATTTTAGAAACAGTGCCAGGGATGAATGCCGATGTCATGAATCGGCTACAATCAGTCACCTATGATCCCTGTTTAACACTTCTAGCCCAATACTCTGGGAATCAGGTTCCGGCTGAGATTCCCTGGCGATCGGTTGAGTTTCCCGGTGATCCTGACCTGTCTTGGCTAGGGCTTGATAGTAGTAAACGGGAGTCCTCGTCCTCGGGACGCGATCGCCCAGTGGTGGTGATCAATAGTAGTGCTGAGTTGGCGCGATCGCACCTGGATGACCCAGACTTTACCGAGGTGATTGAGCATTTACTCAGCCAAGGAGCCACTCGTTTAGGGAGTTGGTTGCAAACCCCTGAGCATCGGCATCTCCACCGTTGGCGCTATGCCATTCCGGCGCAAGTTTGGCCGCAAGATACGGTTGTTTTTGATACTCGCTCTCCCCTCGTCTGTTGTGGAGACTGGTGTGGTTCTCGTCAGGTGGAAACGGCCCTGCGATCGGGTCTCGCCGCTGCGAGTAGCGTCAACGATCAGTTAGATCATCGTAGTTTGGCACCGATTTACTCACTCTGGGAGGCGGATTGTTAAGGGGCGAAACAATCAATAGGTGATCGGCAAAACCATTGTTATGTCTGTATCGTATCCCCAGAGTGTCCCCCATGAACTTGGGGCGGAGCGGTCTTATTCCGCAAACTCCAGTGGAGAACCGGAGTATAATAGATTCCGTTGAGGACTTCATCGCCCTCAACAGGCTGTTCTTGAGGTTTAACACGTCGACTGTGGAACTTTCTTGCAAAAGCGAATACGCCCTATTGGCCTTAATTGAGTTAGCGGTGCATCATAGTAAAGGAGAACCCCTACAAATTCGGCAAATTGCCGCTCAACAGGGGATTCCCGATCGCTATCTCGAACAACTGCTGGCGACGTTACGACGAGGGGGACTGGTGCGATCGCAGCGGGGGGCGAAAGGGGGGTATCACCTGGCCCGAGAGCCATGGAACATCACCTTACTCGATGCTCTCGAATGTATCGAGGGTATTACCGAACAAAGCACGACTGCCCAGGATACAGCTCCCACCGTCGAGAGTGGGATTATTAAAGACATTTGGTCCGAAGCCCAAGAGGCGGCCGAGGGCGTGTTAAAAAAATATACACTTCAAGATTTGCGAGAACAGCGTGATGCGCGATCGCAACTCAATATCATGTACTACATTTAAATTTCGACGGAGACATGGCTTGTCCGGTCAACCGTCGGGATTTCGTGGCGTCAACTTGTCCTGACCCCTAATCCACGTTAACTCCTAGAGGATCATTCCCGATGAAAATTGCCAACAATATCACGGAACTGGTGGGTCACACTCCCCTGGTTCAACTCAATCGTATCCCTGAGGCGGAGGGCTGTGTGGCCCAAATTGTCATGAAGCTCGAAGGGATGAACCCAGCGGCTTCTGTCAAAGACCGTATTGGGGTCAATATGATTAATGCGGCGGAACGAGAGGGACAAATCCGCCCCGGTGAGACGATTCTGGTTGAACCCACCTCTGGGAACACCGGAATTGCTTTAGCGATGGTGGCGGCGGCCCGAGGCTATCAACTGATTTTAACCATGCCCGATACGATGAGTTTAGAACGTCGGGCGATGTTGCGGGCCTTTGGGGCGCAGTTAGAGCTGACTCCTGGTGCGCAAGGGATGCGCGGTGCGATCTCACGAGCTTCGGAACTGGTGGAGACGACGGAGAATGCTTATATGTTGCAGCAGTTCCAAAATCCGGCTAATCCAGACATTCACCGCAAAACGACGGCTGAGGAAATTTGGCAAGATACCGATGGCCATGTGGATATTTTGATTTCGGGTGTGGGAACTGGGGGAACGATTACGGGGATTGCTCAGAACTTAAAACACCGTAAACCTCAATTCCAGGCGATCGCCGTTGAACCTTGCAATAGTCCCATCCTCTCGGGAGGAAATCCGGGTTCTCACAAAATCCAGGGAATTGGGGCCGGATTTGTCCCGGATGTGTTGGATACCTCGCTCATTGATGAGGTGGTGACGGTAACGGATGATGAGGCGATCGCCTATGGTCGTCGTTTGGCGGCTGAAGAAGGCTTACTCTCGGGGATTTCTTCGGGTGCAGCTCTCGCGGCGGCGATTCGGGTTGGGCAACGTCCGGAAAATGACGGTAAACTCATCGTGGTCATTCAACCGAGTTTTGGGGAACGCTATCTCAGTACCCCCTTGTTCCAAGATCCTCAGTTAACGATGGAAGCGGTTTTGACCTAACTGTTTCCTCTGTCTTCTCATGCGCGAGCCAAATTACTACCAAACTCTTCGTGTTGATGCAGCGGCGACACAAGCCGAGGTAAAACAGGCCTATCGACGGCTGGTGAAGGAATTTCACCCCGATCGCAATCCTGATGTTCAGGCTCGTGAGGAGATGGTTCGTATCAATGCGGCCTATGAAGTCCTCGGCGATCGTAAGGCTCGTCAGTCTTATGATCGCCGTCAGTGGGGAAGCGGTGCTGGCCAGGCGAAGACTGTCCGCCATCGTCACACCCACTCAGCTCGGACTTCATCGGCTCATCAGGCGGCGGCTACGGCTGATGAGCGGATTCACTGTTGGGTCACTCAGGTCTATCATCCCCTCAATCTGGAGGTTGATCGCATTATCGATGCTCTCGATGAGCAAATCGATGAGTTGTCGGCTGATCCCTTTGACGATGAGTTGATGGAGAACTTTGTCGACTATATCCGCTCCTGTCAGGTGTTCTTGCGACGAGCGGAGTCGGCCTTTGAGTCTCAACGGAATCCTTCTGTTTTGGCTGGTGTTGCGGCCGATCTCTATCACTGTCTCAATCAGTTGGCTGATGGGATTGAGGAGTTGGAGTATTTCAGCCTCAATTATGATGATCATCATTTGCATGTGGGACAGGAGCTATTCCGCATTGCACGGGGGTTACAGCTCGATGCTTGCGATCGCATTCAACCGATCATCTGAGAGACTCTCTGGGGGAATCTCTGGGGAGGTCTAAGTTTTTTTGTAAATTCCTTGCAATATTTCTTTACATTGCGTTACAATAGGCGTAACAGACGTAATGCAATTAGGATTTAAATCATATGACTTCTCGCGGCTATACAAACGAAGAAGGCGGCTTGATCAATAACTTTGCCGTTGAGCCTAAAATTTATGTGGATGACAAACAACAGTTTGGCTTCAATAAATATGCCGAACAACTCAACGGTCGTTTAGCGATGATTGGCTTCATTAGTGCCGTTGTTTTNGAACTTGCTACGGGTCATGGTGTGGTTGGTTTCCTGACCAATCTCTAAACTCTCAACGCGAGTTATCAGGTTGCAACGCTAACCTCGGATAACCTCGCCAAAAAGGGGGCATTCTCAACTTGAGAATGCCCCCTTTTTAGTGCTATTTAGTCATAACAGATAGGACTTTTTTGAATCCCGTGTTTTTTGTTATGAAAGGTTTTTATCGTGCTTTTATGTCACAGTTGGAATGTCGTCGTATTCTCGTTTAATGTTACCCCTCACCTGTGGGAAGGCTAACCCCTTCAGGGAGTTTTGCCCCTTGTAAATCAGCGTGATCCAGGAGAGTTCCAGTAAGGTCAGCTCCTTCTAAATTGGCATTTTGCAGAATCGCGTAGCTGAGGTCGGCATAGCTGAGATCCGCGCCTCGCAGATCGGCCCCAGTCAAATCGGTGGGGACAATTCCGGGTTCGGTGGCTAAATTAGCACGAGTGAGAATTGCACCTTGGAGATCGACATGATGAAGTTGAGCTTGGCACAGTTGAGCGTAGCTTAAATCAGCTTGACAGAGAATCGCGCCATCGAGATTGGTGCGCTGATCCGAGGTGGAGCGCAAATCCGCCGAAATAAGCAGAGAACGCCGCAAGTTCGCACGACTCAAATTCGCCCCACAGAGCATGGCTTTGAGGAAATTGCTGTCTTCGAGAGTGGTCTGAGCCAGACGGGCTGCACTCAAGTCAGCATCACGGAAGAGCGCCCCCGATAAATCCGTATCGGTAAAATCGGTTCCCCAGAGAATGGCCTCGCTGAGATTGGCTCGGCGAAACTGACAGCGTTGGAAATAACTGCGGCCTAAACGAGCTTGGCGGAAATCAGCGCCATCGAAGTTGGCGTCATTGAGTTGAGCGCTAAGAAGTTCACATTCTCGGAGTTCGATGTCATCGAAGCGGCGATCGCCTCGGTTATAGCGTTGTAAGAGTTCATCAACGTCCATTCTATACCTCAGTAATAATCAAACACTTAGTTTAAAGGGAATCCTGGGGCGATCGCCAGCACCACGAGGCCGCCTCGGCGGGGTATGGGGAGCGGATAGGGGCCAGAATCAACGAGGTTTCATTAATTCCCTCAATTTATCATGGGATTGAGATGCGATCGCGTCAGTTTTAAGGTAATGTCTTGGTGAAGTCCTGGGCTATTTGGAGCCAAGAAACTCAACGGAGTCAGCCGTGGCAGGATTGCGGATAGCCTTGTGATGCCAAAGGAGTGAACGAGCATGTTGAATATCTTGTCTGCGATCGGACTAGCCGGCTTGTGTTTTGTGGCCTGGCTGGGTTCAGAAGATCGACGAATTGTGTCTTGGAACACAATTGTGTGGGGTATCAGCTTACAACTGGTCGTGGGTGGCATCGTCTTTGGCATCGGTAGCGATGTCGTGGTTTGGATTAACGACCTGTTGAATGTATTACTTGATGCGTCCGAAGCGGGGGCCAGATTTCTCTTTGGCGGGGGAACCTCTCCTTTTGTCCCTGATCCAGCCCGTAGTCCGGGGCCAGGGGTGGCAGGACGCTGGTTGGTGCGAACCTTGGGAGACCCCTATGTTAATGTTCCAGGCGATCGCCTCGGCCCGGACAACCTCAATCCGGGGTTTATCCTGGCCTTCCGGTCTTTACCACAGGTTATTTTCTTCTCAGGGCTAGTCAGCTTACTCTACCGTCTGAATATCATCCAGCCGATTATTAAGGTTTTCGCTAAAGTCTTCCAGAAGACCATGAGAATCAGTGGAGCCGAATCCTTAGCGGGGGCAGCTAATATTTTTGTGGGGATTGAGTCGGCGATCGCCATCAAACCCTTTTTGCCGAATATGAGCCGTAGTGAACTCTGTGCCATTTTAGCCAGTTGCTTTGGTTCGATCGCCTCGTCGGTGCTGGCCCTCTACGCTGGGCTGCTGCGTCCAACCTTTCCGACGATTACGGGGCATTTGGTCTCGGCTTCAATCATGACGATTCCCGCCTGTTTCGTCCTCTCGAAGCTGCTGGTTCCCGAAACGACAACTCCTGAAACCTTTGGTCATATCCCCGAAGCTGAAGAAGACCCCGATGAAGAAAAACCGAATCCCGTCGATAGTCTGATTACCGGGGCTTTGGATGGGGTAAAAATGGCGGTCGGAATTGCGGCGGTGATTATTGCTATTCTGGGACTCGTTGCGCTCGTCAACGAGTTTTTTAGCTTTCTGACGCAACTTCCGGGAGTTTTGGGCAATATTTTCGGGGTAATCACTCTCCAAAACCTGTTAGGTGCGATTTTTCTACCGCTAACCTTCCTCACGGGGGTATCTCTGCCAATTCCCTTTACGGATGCTTTCGAGGAGAATTGGCAAGTTCTCTGGGAATCGTCGGTGATTATTGGCCGACGACTGTTTGAAACCAATATCCCGCCGTATATCTCCCTAGCCCAACTGGCGGAAGCTGGGGTTCTCACGCCTCGGGCCTTGCTGATTGTCAGTTATGTTCTGTGTGGCTTTACCCACTTTGCCTCCTATGGCATTTTTGTGGGGGGATTATCGGCGTTGGTTCCTTCGCGACGGTCACATATTTCGGCGTTGGGGTTCAAGGCCTTATGGGCCGCGACTCTGGCAACGTTAATGACTGGCTGCATTGCGGGACTGTTCTTTACGGGCAATGGGGACTCTATTTTGGGTATACCAACTCCTTAACCTCTCCCCCTATTCTCCAGGCTTCCTTGGCATTGCCTGGATTGACCCCCTCGTTGTTTTGCTGTCAGTTGTCATGTTTAAAATGTCTATGAAAGGCTATTCTTGGTTTCTCAGTTTGGGGTTATCTGTTGCCCTATCGATTGGTCTCATGGGACATTTGCCTCTTGGGGGCATGGCTCAGACTGGAATCACGGCACAGGTCACTCAAGCTCAGGGCGGTTCGGCAAATCCTTTACCGGAACCGCCGGCGGTTCCCCAAACGTCTCCTCCTCCAACGTCACCGGGGGAGGAGGAGGGGCAGTTATCCACGGAACCGGCTGAGTTTCGCTTGGAAGCGTTACCGGTGCTGCCGGATGTGGATACGAGCGATTTAAGTCTGAGTGAAAATCTCTATCGGGAACCGGGACAGTTTCAGGTGGGGGTATTGCAAGGGTATCAACCGTCGAAGAATGCTGGAGTGGTGATTATTGAGTCACCACTGGGGGAGTTGGCTTATACGGTGCAGGTTCAGCAACGGGCGAATGACCGCCCACTGATTGATGATGAGTTGGTCCAACTGGCGATTAACCGATTGCAACAGGGGGAAGGGTTCCGTTTGGGGACGGTGAGGACGATTGATACTGGGGTGGTTCTAGTCGATTGGACGGGGACTCTGGGAACGACACCGCTTTCAGGACGAGTGTTTCTGCGACAGGTGGGTTCGGAGGTGTTGATGTTGGTGGTGTCGGCGACTCAGGAGCAGTCGGAGCAACTTGATGCGGTGGTCTCTTTGGTGTCTGGTACGTTGGGCCTTGATGGTTAGGGGGATAGGCAACAGGCAACAGGCAACAGGCAATAGGGTTGGGGTGGAACTGGGGATTTGCAGAAAAATTGTCCATAATTATTGTCTATAATCAACGATTAACTGCTATATGATTCAGGATTACAATGATCGCCGCCAGTTTGCGACGGCAACTCAACGGAATCGAGAGCCAATTTTGCAGGTCTTAAGCCGGGTCTTGCCTCCTGAGGGTACGGTGTTGGAGGTGGCTAGTGGGACGGGGGAACATGGGGCGTTTTTTGCTCCCCGGCTGGCACCTCGGTTTTGGCTACCTTCTGATCCGAATCCGTTGGCGATCGAGAGTATTGAGTCTTGGCGACGGTATAGGGGGAGCGATCGCCTGTTGGAACCGTTGTGTCTGGATGTCCGTGAACCCCAATGGACGGTGGAACGAACGCCACCGCCTCAGTTGCAGGAACGGTTGCAGGAACAGCCGATTCGGGCTTTGGTCTGTATCAATATGATTCATATTTCCCCCTGGGAGGCTTGTTTGGGGCTATTGGCGGGGGCGGAACGATTGTTGCTGCCTGGGGGGGTTCTCTATTTGTATGGCCCGTATAAGGAAGGTGGACGGCATACGTCGCCGAGTAATGAGGGGTTTGATTTGATGTTGCGCGATCGCGACCCGAGTTGGGGCATCCGAGATCAAGAGGCGGTGATTGCAGCGGCGGCGGAACGCGGGTTGCGATTTCAGGAAATGGTGGAGATGCCGGCGAATAATCGCTCGTTGGTGTTTGGGCGGTAGGGGAATAGGGAATAGGGAATAGGGAATAGGGTAAGGACCCACCCCGCCCTCCGGGCACCCCTCCCTAGAGGGGAACGTAGGTCGCCCTTTTTCGGGAAGAGGCGGATTCGTTTTTGATTTCTGTACAGCTTTTAAAAGGGGGATTCTTAAAAGTTGGCAGGTTAGATGTTTGACCTTACGCCGCTAAAAAACGCGCCGAGACCCCAATGTTTTAAGCCGGCAAAAAATTTTTTTCTTGCTTAAAACGTATTTGATTTACTCATAANTTTAGTTTAGCATCTAATTTTAAAATTGTAAAGTGTTGCGACGATACGCGCCCCAGATATCTGACAGTGAGGAGGATGCTGCTGGGAAGATTGCTCGTTCGGGGCTAGTATTGATTAAAAAATCAACATTTTGGATACAAAAAAGCCGGCATGATGCCGACCCAGTGAAAACCAACCAAAACCAATCACGTTAGCTCATAAACCATGAGAAAACCTCTCATTGTCCCGGCGGGAT
>P_2C_Liq_1_UnCtyDRAFT_1000267_pt1 | contig 22675 bp, 14 predicted proteins | sample Pon2CUnioCityCA_2_FD_10234 | JGI IMG/M metagenome (IMG submission 10234) | reverse complement strand
GGTCATAATTAACAAATGGAGGCGATCGAGATCCTCAGGACGAAGTTCTAACAAGAGATCGCCATTTTCGGAGTTGTGATAGAGGGGAAACAGTCCCTCAATCCGAGTCGTATCGGCGACGAGATCTGCGAATGAGGCTTCCTCACTCTCCTCCTCACTCGTATTATCCGCCGTTTCCTCGGTTTTTTTCTCAGTCTCTTGTTTGAGAAGGGTCGGGGGCGTTTTGGTCGGTTTAGAGCGCTCAGAACTCGCCGTAGCTAGAGCAATCGGCGCGATCGCCATCACCCCAAGTAACGAGAAACCAGCGAACTCACAAAAACGGGACAAGGACATCAGGAACTTAGACATGAGGGCGATGCTTTAAAACAGAAACCTTTAAAACAGAAACAGAGTGAACTCAAACCGCTGAACCAGAACCGCTAAACTAGAACCGCTGAACTAGACGGAGTGACACCCCGATCACGGGTTCGACTCAGGAGTCCAATCAATCGTAGGACTTTTCGCCAATCGTTGTGACACCGCCACCGCACCATAGCGATTGAGGTGACTCGGATCAGAAAAGTAGTCATACTCCTGACTCCACAACTGAGCAAAGTTGCGGAAAACAAAGCCATAATCTTGAGATTTTTGCACCAAAAACTGAACAAAGACATCTTCATACTCAAGCCGTACCGGATCTAAATACTCATCCGTTAACGGTAGATTAACCACAATCAAATTGAGATCCTGGAAGCGGCTAAACTCCAACACCGATCGCAAGGCGATCGCCTGTAACCCCTGCAACTGAAAATTTGCATAGTCCCCATCATAAGCCCCAGTGACCCGAGCATGATTCTGATAATACTGCTGCGGCTCAAAGCGGTTGGGAATCGCCAAAAAGCCATTGTCATGGAGTAGTGGTTCATCAGCCGGGAGTTGAGCCGTCTCCGGTGTTGGCGTTACCTCCGGCGTTGGGCGATCGCTGAGAGTCCGGGCCAGCCAATCCTTGAGCGCATCCCGTTGAGGATAAGCCGCCGAATAGTGAGCCACGAGATCTTGTAACTGCTCATCGAGAGCCTGATAGCGATCGCTGACTCGTTCAAACAGCGATCGCTCCCGCAACACCGGTTCCGTCTCCAAAGACGACTCAATGGGCCGAAATCCGCGTTGAATCTGTTGATAGCCCGGCGATCGCACAATCGCCTCATAGGTGACATCCTCACGACCACTATTAAAGGCCCGCGCCCCATCCGCCCAAATAATCGTCTCCGGGAGACGATCCGGCGGAATAATCTCCCGTAACAGCAGATTCACCACCTGAGCCGTCGCCCCATTAATCCCCAAATTAAACACCCGCAGAGCCGGATATCCCTCCTGCTTCAACTGCTCTTGTAACACCGTCGGATGAATCCCGCGCAACGCCCGAGAACTCCCCACCACCAGCACATCAGGAACCCCATGTTGCTCAACATACTCCCGATAGAGGGCCAACTGGCGATCCATCTGCTCACTATTGAACGTTGCAAACTCCACCTCCGGCTCTCGAAGCAAACGAATCTCACCCATCTGGGCCGCCACCACCTGAGGTCGGCTCGGCGTAGCCGTAAAGCCAGCGTCGTCGAACACATCTTCCTCCAACCCTTCAGCCTGAGACAACTCCGGAAGCTGGATATCATACTCAAACTCCGTCTCCTCATCGAGAGGTTCCACCGCCAACGTCGGTGGGGGAGCTTGCGCCTGCTGACGACGCTGTAGCGCCGCACTCGCCAGCCAATCGGCCTGAATCGTCAGAACGCATCCCAACAGCCCCCAAATGAGCAATGTCGCGACCCTTACCTGAGGTCGTTGCGGCTGCTCCGTCGTCGCCGATTCCGGGAGAGACTCCCGTGGCCGGAAGAGACTGCTACAACAGAGCCAATCCGAGACGGTCTGACCCGAAGATTTTTGGGGAGTTGGCGAATCGAGGACCTCCTCGGAGGCTTCAGGTTCCGTCGCCGTCGTTAGATCCAGGGGAATCCCATCGAGGGATTGAAAATCCGGGACATCAGGCTGGCGATCGCCGCTGTCCTGACTCGGCTGATCCGCCCGAGTCGCAAAATCGACCCCATAACTCCAGCGCGGCTTCCGTTGGCCACTGCGGCGGCCATACACCCGTACCCCCGCCAAATGAGTTAACTCCAACTGTCCCAAAAACTTGACAATTGGCGGTGCAATCTCCGACTGCACCGGACAGGTCAGTCCCTCGCTCATAATATGCAAGAGCGCCCCCTTGCGGCGAATTTGAAGGCGAATCCCGCCCGTGGCTAACTTGTCCGTTAACGACGGGTTGAGTAACCGCTCCAAAATAAACGTCAACCCCGAGAGACTCCCTCCCCGAGCCAATTCCAGAGCCGAGGGAACCAAATCCGGTCGTTGGCGAGCCGGTAAATCCTGCCAAGCCACCCAAACCGGCGTTTTCGGCTGAGGGAAACTCGCCTCATAGGGGATATCCACCGCATAGACCGTCGCCCCGAGAATCCCGCGCGGCGCCAAAGACTGAAGCACCGCCGAGAGTTTGTCCATCACCGCCTCACGGCTCGGGAACGTCTCCAGGGTCAGTTGTCCATAGTGGAGAGGACTACAGACGAGATGTAGCGTAGAATCCTTGAGAACCGCCGACACTTGTAGATCAAACGAGGCGATGGTCTGATTCAGCCGCACGGCGATCGCCGCCACATCTCCCCAGCGAGCCCAGGCCTCAATCGTGCGATCGCTCGGCGTGAGATCCACCCGTAACAGCCATTCCGGCCGCGACTCCCCACTGACCTGTCCCAACAGCACCGCATCGCGAAAGCCCCGTAAATTGAGATCTCGTAAACAGCGGGCGATCGGTTGCGCCAGCAGAGCCGCATCCGGCGCATACGCCGACTCACACGCAATCCAGAGACGACGGCTACCCCGGTGACGTTCAATCCGTTTCACCGAAATCCAAACATCCGTCGAGATTTCCTGCAACGCCCGCTCAACGGTTTCAATTAACGTTTTCTTACTAGCCTTGCGGCGCACCGCTCCAGGCTCTGGCGAGGTTTGAGCCACCCTCGTCTGTACCTCACCTGTAGCTACCCGAGGCGGCGTGGCCACCGTAAAACGAACCGTCCAATCCGGCTGCTCAAACGGTGGCGTTTCACTCGGGGGAGCCGATAGCGATCGCCCATAGAGACAAACCCGATCAATCGGCGGCGCATTGGCCGGGAGAGGACTATCCTGATGAATCGCCTGAGACAGCCGGGCCATCACCCGAGGCGCATCAGGACAATCCTCCCCCCAACACCAAAGGTGCAAATCGCGATCGCACACCGACACAGCAATCGAGACCCCCGGTAAATTCAGCGCCTGGTCGGCCCAGGGGGTTAAGTCAACGGTCGTCCCCGTTTGCGGAGCATTGTCTGTATTCAGTACCACCAATCACGTCCTGACTTGACTGCTGTGCGATTCTTTAACTTCGGAACCTCTATCAAATACCGGGCGGCTAATCAGCAGGTTCCCTTGGATTAACCTATCCTAGACCCAAGCGATTCTCAGCTAACGAATCAACCTAGATCAGAGATTGAGTTTTGCCTCTATTTGCAGTAGGAAAGAATAAAGATCAGCGACTGATCACATTCTGGCATATCGACCGACGTAATTTTCAAGAGGGCTAGTCTCATGGAATCCTATAATAACTCAGGTCATCACCCCGAGGTCAGCACCTCCGGACCAACCCTGGCCAATCTCCTCGTCGGAGCGGCCACGGCTCCAGTTCTCGCCGGACTCTGGGGCGCTCAGGCGCTACTTGAGTCCACCATTGCGCTCGGACAGGCCAGCGAGGAGTTATTTCGGGGCGATCGCCTCCCCGTTCTCAACGTCCCCAGCGACGAGGTCCCCAGCGACGAGTCCAACCCCAGCAACGCTGAATCGGGTTAATGTCTGTCACGCAGACTACAACACTAAACGAGGATTTGTTGACAGAATAAATTGTTTTCTACTGTTTTCTGACGACAACCTCCCGAGTCTGCCCGTTCTGCTCAGTTCACAAGTCTCTAAGACCTTCGGTCATTACAGTTTCGTCGGTGTGACCGGCTCGTACCCTGACAGCAACGGGCAAACACCAGGAAACCTGCCCCAACATTGGCAAGCCGCCTAATTCGAGTATCATAATGAGTCCAACCCTTGAGAGAACCGATCGCCCATTCAACGTCTCCTCCACTTCAGACGTTCGGCTGCGTCACCGTCTCAAAGTCGTTGAGGACTTGTGGGAGTCCGTACTGCGTCAGGAGTGCGGTCAACAAATGGTTGACCTCCTACATGAACTTAACCCCATGCAAGCCGAAGGCGGACAAGCACCGAATCTCAACGATTCTCCCGTCGTTCGCAAAATTGAACAACTTGACCTCAACGATGCGATTCGCGCGGCCCGAGGCTTCGCTCTATACTTCCAACTAATCAACATCGTTGAACAACACTATGAACAACGGGATCAGCAAAAAGCCAACGTCAGCAATAATTTAACCTTTACCGAGGAGTCCATCTCGCGAGTCGACTCCCCCGATGAGGGCTTTCCTGATGCGAGTCTCCCGGCTGCTGAGACCAGTCAACCCCCCGAACGGGGAACCTTTGGCTCCCTATTTCCCCAGTTGCGACAACTTAATGTTCCCCCGAACCTGATTCAGAAATTACTCGATCAACTCGATATTCGTCTCGTCTTCACCGCTCACCCGACTGAGATTGTACGGCGCACCATTCGCGGCAAACAACGTCGTATCGCCCGCGTCTTACGCCAACTCGACCGGGTTGAAGATGGCCTACATTCAATGGGACGCACCTCCTCCCTCGAAGCTGAAGCGCTTCAGGAACAACTGATGGAGGAAATTCGCCTCTGGTGGCGCACCGATGAATTACATCAATTCAAACCCACGGTTCTCGATGAAGTTGAATATACCCTGCATTACTTCACCGAAGTGCTGTTTGATACCCTGCCCCAACTCTATCAGCGGCTCAAACGCACCCTGAAAGTCTCTTTCCCCCATATTGAACCGCCAAGCTACAACTTCTGTAAATTTGGCTCCTGGGTTGGGTCCGATCGCGATGGAAATCCATCCGTGACCCCTCGTGTGACTTGGCAAACCGCCTGTTATCAACGGAATCTCGTCCTAGAGAAGTATATCGATGCCATTGATAGCCTCAGTGAGTCTCTGAGTCTATCTCTCCATTGGAGCGATGTACTCCCCGAACTGCTCGAATCCGTCGAACAGGATCGGCTACAAATGAGCGAAGTGTACGATCGCCTGGCCATCCGCTACCGCCAAGAACCCTATCGCCTGAAACTGGCCTACGTGCAGAAACGGCTCGAAAATACCCGCGATCGCAACCTCAGCCTCTATCATGCCGAAGACTGGCGACAGCAAATTCGCGAAGTCAACAGCATCCCTGTCTATCGCTCAGGATCGGAGTTTCTCGCCGAATTGCAACTGATTCAACGCAACCTCTTTGAAACCGGCTTGCAATGCAGCGAACTCGATACTCTCATCTGTCAAGTGGAAATCTATGGCTTTAACTTGGCCCATTTAGACATTCGCCAAGAATCCTCACGCCATGAAGATACCCTCAACGAGTTAACAGAGTACCTGCAAATTCTTCCCAAACCCTACTCGGAACTCACAGAAGCCGAACGGGTAGACTGGTTAACCAAAGAACTGCAAACTCGCCGGCCCTTGGTTCCGACGGAATTACCCTTTTCGCCGATTACCAAAGAAACCATCGAAACCTTCCGCATTGTCCGGCTGCTACAACAGGAGTTTGGCACCGAACTCTGTCAAACCTACATCATCAGCATGAGTCGCCAAGCCAGCGACCTCCTAGAAGTGCTGTTGTTGGCCAAAGAAGCGGGCCTCTATGACCCCGCCACGGGGACCGGAACCCTACAAGTGGTGCCTTTGTTTGAAACCGTCGAAGACTTAAAACGAGCCCCTTCAGTCATGAAGGATTTGTTTGAATTACCCCTCTACCAAATCCTCCTCACCGGCGGTTACGGCCGAGAAGACTCCTCAGCCACCCCCCTGAGTCCCTCCCTACAAGAGGTGATGCTGGGCTATTCCGACAGTAACAAGGACTCGGGCTTCCTCAGCAGTAACTGGGAAATCCATAAAGCCCAAAAGTCCCTGCAAGCAATCAGCGCTCCCTATGGGGTGAAACTGCGTATCTTCCACGGCCGCGGTGGTTCCGTCGGCCGGGGTGGGGGTCCCGCCTACGAAGCCATTTTGGCTCAGCCAGGACGCACCATCGATGGCCGCATTAAAATCACCGAACAGGGAGAAGTGTTAGCCTCGAAATACTCCCTCCCCGAGTTGGCTCTCTATCACCTCGAAACGGTCACCTCGGCGGTGATTCAATCGAGTTTGTTAGGGTCCGGCTTCGATGACATCCAACCCTGGAATGAGACCATGGAGGAGTTGGCTCACAAATCTCGCCAACATTATCGCTCCCTTGTCTATGAAGAACCCGATTTTATTGATTTCTTCATGCAAGTGACGCCGATTGAGGAGATTAGCCAACTACAAATTTCCTCCCGTCCCTCCCGCCGTCGTCAAGGGAAGAAAGATATTGGCAGTTTACGCGCCATTCCTTGGGTGTTCAGTTGGACTCAAAGCCGCTTCTTACTCCCGGCCTGGTACGGCGTGGGAACCGCCCTCAATGAGTTCTTGCAGGAGAAACCCGAGGAACATCTGAAACTGTTGCGCTATTTCTACATGAAATGGCCCTTCTTTAAAATGGCTATTTCCAAAGTGGAGATGACCCTATCGAAAGTGGATTTGCAAATCGCCGAGCATTATGTGCGGGAGTTGAGCCATCCTGAAGATCGCGATCGCTTTGCGGTGATTCTCGATCGCATCGTCGATGAATATCATCAGTCGCGGGACTTGGTTCTACAAATTACCGGCCATAAACATCTCCTCGATGGAGACCCCGGCCTACGCCGTTCGGTGCAGTTACGCAACTCCACCATTATCCCCCTAGGACTGTTGCAAGTGTCCTTACTCAAACGGCTGCGTCAACATGGCAAAAGTGCCACCCCTGGGGTGATTCACTCACGCTATAGCAAAGGTGAATTGCTGCGAGGGGCTTTGTTAACCCTCAACGGGATTGCGGCCGGAATGCGTAACACCGGCTAAAGTCCCCTCCAGACTGGCCCAAGTCCCCATCCTAGACCCTAACCACAGCGTTGAGTGGGCGGTGAGTTGGCGTTGAGTCGGCGTTGAGTTTTGCCGATCAGCCCGACTACACCGCAAAACCATTTAAGATGGGTAACTAGGCCTGTTTATTCTTTTGCTACTAACGTCATGTTTGTTCTGGCAGCGATCGCAGTTATCGCCATTCTTATCGCCGTTCACGAGCTAGGTCATTTCCTCGCGGCTCGCTGGCAAGGCATCCATGTCAACCGCTTTTCGATTGGCTTTGGTCCGATTTTACTCAAATACCAAGGTCCGGAAACGGAATATGCGGTCCGCGCCTTCCCCCTCGGCGGCTTTGTTGGCTTCCCTGACGACGATCCCGACAGCACCATCCCCGAGGATGACCCCGATTTACTTCGCAATCGGCCGGTTCTCGATCGCGCGATCGTCATTAGCGCTGGCGTTATCGCCAACCTAATTTTTGCCTATTTGGTTCTCGTCTTCCAAATCGGCTCGACGGGCATTCCCAACGGCTTCAACGCTGAACCCGGTGTCGTCGTCCCTCAAGTGATGGCTGTCGATAGCCCCGCCGCGCGGGCCGGCTTAGAAGACCTCGATCTCATTGTTGCCCTTGACGGCAACCCCCTCGGGGCGGGAGAATCAGCCATTTTAGATCTCAAACAAACCATCGAAGATAACCCGGAAACCCCCATCCCCCTAACCGTCGAGCGCAATGACGAACGTCTCTCCCTCACGGTCATTCCTGAACGAGGGAGTGACGGAAACGGGCGCATTGGCGTGCAACTGGCTCCCAATGGGGAACGAGTCTATCGTCAAGTTCAAAACCCCTTGGAGGTGGTGGGCATTGCCGCTCAGCAGTTCCAGGTGATTTTTGTCAATACCCTCAAGGGCTTTTATCAACTCATTACCAACTTCGAGAGTACCGCCGGCCAGATTGCTGGCCCCGTCGGTATTGTGGCTCAAGGCGCTGATTTTGCGGCCCGCGATGCCATGAATCTCTTGTTTTTTGCGGCGGTGATTAGTGTCAACCTAGCCATTATCAATATCTTGCCCCTACCGGCGTTGGATGGCGGCCAATTGGCTTTTTTACTGGTTGAGGGAGTTCGTGGCAAACCGGTTCCGGTGCATATCCAAGATGGGGTGATGCAATCGGGGTTACTGTTACTGTTGGGATTGGGAATTTTCCTGATTGTACGGGATACCAGCCAACTCGAATGGGTGCAACAACTCAGCCGTTAAGCGAACTCTCTATGGTTGCAAAATCCCTGTCTGAGCAACAACGAGCCTCGGAAATTTTGAGGCGTTTAACGGCGTTATATCCTGATGCCACCTGTAGCCTCAACTATGAGACGCCGCTGCAATTACTCGTGGCGACGATGCTTTCAGCTCAATGTACCGATGAACGGGTGAACAAGGTGACACCAGCCTTGTTTGCCCGTTACCCCGATGCAGCCGCCTTGGCGGGGGCGCAACTTGAGGCGTTGGAAGTGTTGATTAAATCGACGGGTTTTTATCGCAATAAAGCCAAGAACATTCGCGGCGCTAGCCAGATGATTTTGGAACGGTTTGACGGCCAGGTTCCCCAAACCATGGAGGCCTTAACTCAACTCCCTGGCGTGGCCCGCAAAACGGCCAATGTGGTTCTCGCTCATGGGTTTAGGATCAATGCTGGGGTGACAGTGGATACTCATGTGAAGCGCTTGAGTCAACGGCTGGGACTGACGGATGAGGACAATCCCGTTAAGGTGGAGCGGGCGTTGATGCCCTTGTTACCCCAGTCAGACTGGGAAAATTGGTCAATTCGTCTGATTTATCATGGACGAGCGGTGTGTAAGGCTCGTAAGCCTAATTGTGGGGAGTGTTGTTTAGCTGATCTCTGTCCGGCGGCGTTGGGCGGTTAGGTCATGCGATCGATGGTGCGATATTGGATGGCTTCGGCGATGTGAGGGGCCTCGATGCGATCGGCTTGGGCCAAATCGGCGATGGTGCGGGCCACTTTGAGGATGCGATCGGTTCCTCGGGCCGATAAGCCTAATTTACGAATGGCGGCGGCCAGTAAGCCTTCGGATGCTTCATCGAGTTGACACCAGCGGCGCAAATGATGACGTTGCATCTCGGCGTTACAGCGAATTGGCTCCTTAGTGAAGCGATCTGAGGCGTAGTCTCGGCCCAGCTTGACCCGCGATCGCACTGAAGCGGAGTTTTCACCCAGGCCCGGCTGTAAAATTTCTTCGGGTTTGAGACGATTGACGACCACTTGCAAATCAATGCGGTCCATGAGGGGTCCCGAGAGTTTGGCCCAATATTGGTCTCGTTGTCGGGGTGAACAGGTGCATCCTTGAATCGGATCGCCATAATAGCCACAGGGACAAGGATTAGTACTGGCGACAAGGGTAAAGCGCGCCGGAAATTCCACCGATTGACGGGTGCGGGAAATGGTCACTTGGCCATCTTCGAGGGGTTGACGCAGAAATTCCAAGACATCCCGTTTAAACTCAGTTAATTCATCGAGGAATAAGACACCGCGATGGGCCAGGGAAATTTCGCCGGGTTTGGGATAACTTCCTCCGCCGACAAGGGAGGGGCCACTGGCGGAATGGTGGGGACTGCGGAAGGGACGTTGAGCGATGAGTTGGCCGCGATCGCGCAACAACCCAGCCACCGAATGAATTTGCGTCACCTCCAAGGCTTCGGGCAAACTCAACGGTGGCAGAATCCCCGGTAAACGTCGCGCCAGCATCGTTTTACCGCTTCCCGGCGGTCCGACAAAAATCAGATTATGTCCCCCAGCCGCCGCGATTTCCAGGGCGCGTCGCGCATGGGCCTGTCCTTTAACATCTTGGAGATCTAAACCCACATCCTCACGACTGGCCAGGGCCTGTTGCAAATCCACCACCGTGCGTGGGAAACGCTCTGGCTGATCGAGAAAGCGAGTCACCTCCGCCACGGAACCAAAGCCATAGACTGATAGGCCCGCAATCACCGCCGCCTCTTTCGCGTTAGCCTCGGGGACGACTAGCCCCGTCATTCCCATCTCGGCCGCCGCCGCTGCAATGGGAAGCACTCCGGTGACGGGCCGTAAACTACCATCGAGGGAGACTTCTCCGAGAAACAGATAATCCCCCAGCAGTTGGGGATTGATTTGTTCTGACGCCGCCAGAATCCCCAGACTGATAGGTAAGTCAAAGCTTGGCCCCTCTTTGCGTAGGTCGGCTGGGGTGAGATTGACGACGATTCGCCGCATGGGAAAGCTGAAGCCGGAATTTCGCAGAGCGGCTTTGACTCGTTCCCGAGATTCTTGCACGGCGGTATCGGGAAGTCCCACCACCACTGTTGCGGGAAGTCCACCAGAGACATCAATTTCGACCCCGACGCGCACGGCGTTGATGCCATAGAGGGATGCACTCCAAATTCGCGCTAACACAGTTGACGCTTTTGTTGATTGAATTTGACGGCTTAATTATTTCGGCTTTGGAGACCAGAGGATATGATCTGCATCACATCGTCGGTCGTCTTCTGTCAAAAATCCGTATAATTACTGAAAAAGCTGTAGTAATTATACGGAAAAACAAAACCTAGAGTTAAGATGAAACGATGATATAGCAATCGAAGATTGGCTTAGGACACTCTGAGTTGGGAGAGAATCCCCTACCTCTTGCCTGTTCCCAGTTCCGGTGTTCCCAGTTCCGGTGTTCCCTTCTTTTGTCCCATTCAGACCAACTTTTGCTATAGCGTCTCTGGAAATCTCTAGTTTTTTATGATTTTGCGATCCGGGACACTTTCGTTATTTTTACGGTGTTTATGTTGTGAAATCTCTGTGTATTAAGTCACGATTGACGCGAAAATCAAGAGATAGGTTAAGCAATCAAACCATAAAGGCTCTAAAAAAACCTAAAATATTGATTCTTGAGGCGATTTAAAGAGGTTTATCTCACGTTAAGTCAAATCCTCAGTATAAACACTGAAGCCTGACACCTTTTTCTCAGTAGTTTTTCTGAGCCAAACTGGTATAAATTGTTGTAAATTAGCGATGCAACCCTAGACTCACGTAAATAGGTGAAGGTGAATCAGATACCTGCTTATGATCATGTATGACGTTAATCGAACCATCAGCAATGGACTCAGGAGGACGCTCCTCAGTTCAGTTCCCCTCGCTTTAACCATTGTCCTACTCGGCGGAACGAATCGGGCGATGGCCGGTAAGTTCTTTCAGTCTGGTGGGGTGCGAGGCCTCCTCAGCCTTCCTTCCTCTAGTAGTTTTAGCCAAAACAGCTACGAACTCGAAGAACTTGAGGATCTCTGTTCCAATGCAGATCCTCTCATGGCTCTGAATGCGTGTTCTGAGGCGATTCAGCGACAGAATTGTCACCGACGAGACATCCTAGAGCCGGGTTTGTTTCCTAAATGCGCAATTCTGTTTGATAACCTTGGTGCTGTTTTAGAGCAAACGGGGCGTTATGAGGAGGCGTTGACATCCCTACGTTATGCAGCACAGCTACAACCGACGGATGCTAATATCTGGTATAACTTGGGCGTTGTCTATGTTCACTTAAACCGCTATGAGCAGGCGCTCGATGCGTTTGATAAGGCGGCGGATCTTGATCCGAGTGATACTCAGGCCCAAAAGCAAGCGGATTTGCTGCGCGAGTTACTCGATTATGGTTCGTCTCCAACTCATCTGGAGCCAGAGTGATCCATTGTTGGCTCAACCGCCACTGCGTTTCGCCTGATACCCCGCCTCCGTCAGCAGGGCCACAACTCGCTCGACGACATCTCCTTGAATTTCGAGGCTATTGTCTTTCAATGACCCCCCCGCACCGCATTGGCGTTTGAGGGATTTGAGTAAGGCTTTCAGGGTGTCGGGATGACTTTGAAAGCCGGTTATCACGGTTACGGTTTTTCCTTTGCGTCCTTTGCGGGTGGGTTGAACCCGTAATTGCTGTTGTTGAGGGGGAAGGTCTGGGGTGGGACGGGCGATCGCATCATTATTATCGCCGTTATCGCCAAATTCAGAGTAAACGAGACGGTTTTTCATGAGATTGAGGAGCTAGGACGAAAGACTAAGGAATCTGCAAGTAAGGAATCTGCAAGTGTAGCTAGGTTAGCGAAGCTCAGTCATCCCTGTCAATTGTCTCAAAGTCAATTGTCTCAAAGCAGGGACTGAGGATCTCGGGAAAAACGATTGATTTCCTCTTGTAAGTTTTCGACGGACTGTTGTAAGTTGGCTAGATTGTCATTCGTTTGCTCTAAGGTTTGACGTAGGTAGTCTGAAGTTTCTTCACTTGAACTCCCCAGTTGCGTGATTTCTTCTCGTATTTTTTGGGCGCTGAGAACTTGTGCTTGAATCCCTTGGTTAATCAGAGTAATTCGGGGCGTAATGGCTTGGACATGAGCTTCGGTAAAGGTATTCATTTCCTCGACGCCATTCGCCACGGCGGCTTGCATTTCCTGCACAATGGGGTTGATACCCTCAGCTGTGGTGCGGGTTTGACTGGCTAAGGCGTTGATTTCTTTGGCGACAATGTTAAAGCCTTGTGCTTCGTGATGCTCTCCTGAACCAATGGCTTGGATTGAGGCGTTAATGGCGAGGAATTTGGTTTGCTTGGCGATATCATCAATGGTACTGGTAATGCGTGTGATACGATTGGCTTGGTCGGCGATCGTCCCGAGTTTTTTGGAGAGGGAAACGCACGAGATCCGCAGTTTCTCGAAATCCGCTTCAATTTCGGCGACAGTTTCGCCTAACTCCTGCGATCGCCCAGAAATGGTTTGCGCGGTCTTGATCACCTCCGTCGTCGATTGAGTCTGATGGGTCATCATCGCCTCAAGTTTTTCTCCAGATCGTGTAATCTGAACCGTGAAACGAGTTGATTCTAAAATATCATGCACTAAAGTTTTAATGAAATTCAAGCTTCTTTGCAAATCCTGAAATAAGGAACGAGCCTGTCGCTTATAAGTTTGAATATACTCGATCGCCAAGCCAATCAGCGGCACAAAATAGGCAATTATTTTCAAAAAATGTGCCACATTAAAGGCATGATCAAATAAGCTCGTAGAGCCAAAGGTCATATACGCCTGGGTTGCACCGTTAGGAATAGCGCTAATAATTAATGCATAGGAAAATGGCGTTGGGTTGTGATGATAAAATTTAGGATAGATCCAAAGTCCAGCCACAATAAATAAAAGCATGGGAACGAAATCCCAAGGGCGAGTTAACAGAGCATCAGGATAAGTCGTTTGAGGTAAAAATTCCTGAGTGGCTGTAAAATAAATCAAAGCATACGCTAAGAGTCCACAAATACCACTAATGATTAAAATAAACCCCAAATTATCTTTGGGGTTAGTGTGTTGATGGCTCAGATTTCGACTCAGCAACACGAAGACACCGATAATCATAATCAGAGCATGAAACAAGCGGCAAATTGCCCATGTAAAGGGAACTAAATCCTGAGTCGATGCAACAACTGTTAATAAGTGATTCGCCGCTAAAGTATGGAAACCATCCATCATCCCCGAGAAAAATAGGGCGACCCCCAACACAGGAGTAATGGGATTACCACGCAAGCTATAGTCCATTAAACTCAATAGAACAATCAACAAGGCCACACAAAAGGCACTCCATTCAAGGAGAGTATGAACAAAACTTCCCTCCAGACTGTCGTGCATGGCCTCAAACAGTTCTGCGGGAGTTAGTTCAGCGGCCATATCTGGGGTGAGAACTTCTCCGAAGCTCGAAAAGTCAACCCCAAACAGATTCAAGACAAAGGGTAAAATACAAATCGCGATAACCCCCCAGGTGATACTGGCGGGAATTCGATTTTCGGATTGGGGTGGTGTTTCTGATGTGTGAGCTGTAGGCTCGGACTCGGTTAATCTAGTCATGGGCATCTCAGTCTGGGCATTTTGGGGCAGGGAAGCTAGTATCTTTAGTATTATCAGCTATTGAACTAACGGGAGTAAATCGGGTTTTCTGCGGCTTGTAGCGAGTTATCGCCTGACCATTAGCACAATCTATTCTAGGTTAGTTCAGGATGGTGAACTTGTCGAACAGCCCCAGATGATTTGTCATGTTTTTGGTATAATCCCCATGCTTACTCGGATGGTGATTTGGGTAAAACTTCAAAAATGAAGAGAGTTTCTTCCTCACTGGGGAAGTGAAAACGCTCTTGCAACTGGTTCCCTGGAGTTTGGCATTGTTCACCCACGCAAAGGACATAGTCTAGGGAGGGGGAGAAGGTTAACATGGCATCTTCGAGGGTATCAAATGTTTGACCGGGGAAATTGCGGCGACTGGGGTCATCCATGCAGATGGATTGAAACCTAACTTGGGGAAGATGTAGGAAGTAGTAGTGCAAGCGAGTTGAACTCTCGGTGAAAAAGCCAACTCGACTTCCCTCTGGGAAAAATTCAGCCAGAATTTTGAGTCGTTCATCACCATGATATTTTTCGGCAACGTAGAGGCGATCGCGTCCCCAATCACTTTGCACCCAATTCCTGGCTTGCACGTGCCAACGACTAATATTATAGGTCTTCAAAATATTCGCATCTTTGTCATATAATGAAATATAGAAAAGATTCAAAATTGAGATCAGCGTAATTATATAAAAACACAAACTCTCCCGATATTTAGTGTAAGTTATTCTGGACAAATACTGAGCGACACAAGCACCAGATGCTGCAAACAAAGGAATTAGCATTCTCATTTTATACTGAGACCAGGTTGAGGTGAGACAAAATATCAATAAAAATGAGAGTAAGGTTGCAGCTAACCGCTTGCTAAACTGCGGGGGTGTCCATAAACTGAATAAGATTGAGGGAAGAATGAGGATAAGTCCTAATAGTCCAAATCCTGCAAAGGCTTGATGGGGAATCAAGACAAAACCAAAGCTTTCTCCTCGTTGTAATCCCGCTTCTCCAAATACCGGGTAAAGGAACTGATAGTACGCCTGTTCAAGGTGAGCAAAAATAGAGACGTTGAAAACGCGATCGACTAAATCAGGAGGAATGGGACTTGAATCAACAAACCTCAGGATAAAGCGAACTAAGTTCGCGAGTCCTCCTAGTAAACCATCCTGATTTTTATGGAAATCTACAAAGCCGCGAGGCCCAGACCAGGTTCCCCAAGCTTGGTGATTATGAATAAATAACCATAATTGTGACATCACCAGTAGAGGAACGATTCCAGGAAGCCAGAACAGCCAATTTTTACGGATTTCTCGAAGCCAAATTTTAATCCCATACCTCTTGATTAAGGGAATACCATACAGGACTAGAAGTGGAAGAGCGATCGCCAAAAAAGTCGTTTTTGCGGCAACACCAAAGAAGAGTCCTAAAAGAAGGAAAAAAAGATTGGCTGAGGTGGGAGAGGTAAAGAGGCGATCTAGAATGAGTAGGCAAAAAATTGTGGCGGAAGCGGTAAAGATATTATTTTTAGCAATCCAGCCTTGAAACATGAGTTGGGGAAGGCTGGCGATCGCAAGAGTGATGGCGATCGCCAGTTTTTCTGAGATATATTTACGAGCTAGGGCATAATTTCCTAGGAGTATGGAGAGATAGGCAAGAAAATTAAAAAATCCCGCTCCCCAATCGGTGTTCCAGCGCAAAAATAGATGAGCTAATATATCAGTTCCAACGGGAAAAATAGCCTGATGAATTTGACACACTCGATCCAACAGCAAAGTCTCCTGTTGTTGAAAAATCCATACCCTAGATAATCCATAGCCCACCACATCATGAGAGTGCTGGGCTATCACGAGAGCTTTTAGTCCTAAGTAAGCAATTGGCATCCCAGCCAAAATAGAAATAAAGATGTATGTTGTACTGATCCGGGCTAAAGCAGAACCCGTTTGGCTTAGGATGTTGCTTTTGCGGGAGATAAGCCAAACACTCAAAATAACCAAGAGTGATTCCCAGAAAAAAGATAGTTGAGGGACTCCCAACAAAAAAGAAAACTGAAAACTAAAAGAGAGGGCGATCAATCCCAAGTTAATCCCGAGAGCTATAGATTCAGATAAGCGACGACCGGGATAATGAACAATTAGGACACCTCCCAGACAAATCAGGAGAAGTTCCAATAGGGATATAATTTTTTCCATTCAAACCTATTTTTAAATGAGACTTAGTTAGAAACAGGTATTTTAATCTTATTTCTAGGGTTGATTCATCAACGAATTTGGTAGACAGACCACCCCTGTTCGAGCATCTGTTGGTGTTGAGCGACGATCGCCTCAGCTTCAGGACGTTCAGCAAGGTTGACCGTTTCCCCGGGGTCTTCAACATGGTCATATAACATCTGAGCCCAAACAAAGCCATCATCATTCGTCCACTCAGTATATCGATAGCGATCGCTCTTGACAGAACGCCCCCCATTGTAATAACTGAAAACCGCTTCCTTCCAAGGTAAATTAGGATTTTCTAACAAAGGGACAAAACTACTCCCCTCTAAATGCTCCGGTTTTTCTAACCCAGATAAATCACAGAGGGAGGGATAAATATCCACAAACTCCACTAACGCATCCGTCCGTTGTCCCGCCGGGATTCCTGGCCCTCGAACAATCATCGGCGCGTGTAGCGAGGTTTCAAAATTAGCGTGTTTGCACCATAAGCCATGTTCTCCGAGTTGCCAGCCATGATCTCCCCAGAGAATGACAATGGTATTATCCGCGAGTTCCAGGCGATCGAGGGCATCGAGAATCTGCCCCACGAGCGCATCAGCATAACTGGTGGCGGCGTAATAGCCATGAATCAGATCCAGAGCCATCTCATCCCCCTCAGCGGGAACCCCATAGTAGTTGCGCAGTTCTCCCCAATTATGCAACGCCGCATCGGGCGCACCAGCAGGACGAAAGGGGTTATCCGCAAGACTGAGATTTTCCCGTTGATAGAGCTCCCAATAGGGGGTTGGGGAGTTAAACGGGAGATGAGGGCGAAAGAGTCCAGTCGCCAAAAAGAAGGGTGCGTGACCGTCTTGGAGGCGTTCCAAAGTGCGGACGGTGCGATCGGCGATTTGCCCATCTGTGTAGATGTTATCCGCCACATTGGCCATTTCAAACGGAGGTCCGTAGGTTCCTCCATGAGCTTCAACAATCGCTCGGTTTTCTGGCGTGACATAGGATTCTAGCCCCCACATTCCCCGAGGCCGCCAGGGTTCTTCGAGCCAACTGTCCGCGTCATCCTGAATGACGTGATAGATTTTGCCGTAGGAAATCGTCCGATAGCCTTTGTTCTTGAACCACAGAGGTAAACTGGGTTCATTGGGCATATCTTCGTCCTTACGAGCTTGATAATCACTACCGAAACGGGTTGGAGTGGCTCTAGCCCCAGCCAGGGTACTGGCCCGAGAGGCTCCACAAATGGGAACTTGGCAATAGGCCCGTTCGAATAGGGTTCCTTCGGCGGCCAGGCGATCGATGTTTGGCGAGACCATCTCGCTGCGTCCGTAGCAGTTGAGTTGAGGACGTAGATCATCGATGAGTAGGACGAGGATATTGGGATAGTTGTTACGACCAATACGACCTCGATTCTGGTGATCAGACGTACGGCGATCGCCGCAACCATGTAGAAGATTAACGCCTGCACCAACAGCCGTTGCTGCAACCAGTCCATTAACAAGACGACGGCGGGTAATCATAGGCCTCGATTAAACCTTCCTCAGAACAGTAGAACGGGTTAGATGCCAAGATTTCACGATTGAACGACTCAATGGCATTTTTATGGGATAGTTTAGCATTTCAGGTCAGAAGTCTTGTGACTGAGGCGGTAAGACCTCAAAAATAAAGGTTTCTTCTTGATTTCCATCAAACCGTAACCGTTCTCTTAACTGTGATCCAGGAGTTTGACAGATATCTCCAACGCAAAGAACATAGTCGAGGGGCGTTGATGTTTTCGCGATCGCCTCTTCGAGAGTTGCAAACTTTTCAACTGGTTCGCTCCGCTGCTCCAACTCATCCATACAGATCGATTCAAATTCAACCATGAGGTATATGTAAAAAGTAGTAATGCAATCGAGTTAGATTTTGACTAAAAAAGCCTACTCGACTTCCTTCCGGGAAAAACTCTGCGAGAGTTTTTAGTCGTTCATCGCCATAAAACTGGTTGGCAGAATAGAGGCGATCGCGTCCCCAATCACTTTGCACCCAATAACTATCTTGAATACTTAACCGCCGAGGATCATGGCTATTGAAAACTGGTAAATCTTGCTCATACAAACAAACATAAAAAAGAATCAAAATAGAAGCAAGTGATGTTCCCAAAAACAAAAACGTTTTGCCCTGTTTTTTGATTGTGAGCCTATCAAAAAAATTAGAAACACAAGGTCCAGAGCAAGCAAAGAAAATGACGAGCATCCTAATCTTATAAGCTGACCAAGCCGACGACATACAGAAGATGAATAAAAATGAAAGTAATGTTAAAGCGACATTACGGGAAAATGTCGGTCGAGTTCGCAGGCTAACCAGAATAGCCGGAATGATAACTAGCAAACCAAATGGACCAAATCCACCATGAGACTGATGAGTTCTCCAAATCATGGAAAAGGGTAGTTTACTTTGTAATCCCGCATCACCAACAATAGGATAAACAACCGTATCATAGACAGATTGTAACGCCTTCACAACTGAAAAATCGGCGACCTTGTCAAGTATTACATGAGTGATACTCAGGAAGTCAATAAATTGAAATGAAAAACGGATTAAATTAGCAATTCCACCCAACAAACCATCTTGGTTTTTATGAAATGCCACAAAGCCAATAGGGCCAGCCCAACTTCCCCAAACGATATGATTATGAATAAACAGCCATAGTTGAGAGAGTACAATGAGAGGAATTAAGCCGGCTAACCACCAGTACCAAGATTTTCGGATTTGAACAATCCAGATTCTGATTCCATATTTTCTTAGTACAGATACTCCAAAAAAGATGCTAAACGGTAATAAAAAAGCCAAAAAGGTTGTTTTTGCCGAAACTCCAAACATCAACCCAAGCATCACTAAAAATAAATTACGGGATGTAGGTTTATCCATGAGTCGGCTCACAGCTAACAAACAAAACATCGCCGCCGAAGCTGTGAATATGTTATTTTTGTCAATCCAGGATTGCAGAAAAAATTGAGGCAATCCTGCAATAATGAGGCAGACTGCTAGAGAACCCTTTTCTGATAAATAGTTTCTGGATAAAGCATAATTTCCAAACAAAATAGATAAATATGCCAAAAAGGAAAAAATACCAACACCTATATCTGTATTAAACCGTAAAAACAGATGAGGAAGAATGTCAGAACCCACAGGAAAAATCGCATTGTGCATCTTACAGACCTTGTCCAGAAGTAGGCTGTTATGATGCTGAAATATAAAAACTCTGGGTAAATGATAAACCAAGACATCCAAGGATTCTTGGGGTGCAATAACGGCTTTGATGCCAGCATAGAGGATAGGAATTGCTGATAGGCTAATAATGAACCAGTGTCGCTTAAAGAACAAGCAGAAGCTCCGTAATACTTGCCCTGCAAAAGCATAATCTTTATATGTTTTGGCAATAATTCCAATAACCAGCAGTAGTTCTATCGCAAAAGACAGATGAGGGCGACCCAATAAAAAAGAAATTTGAAAAATAAATGATAAGAGGATTAATGCCAAGCCAAGCCCCAAGCCCAAAGACTCAGACAAGCGTCGTCCTCGATTATGTAAAATCAAAAATCCTCCCCAACAAAACAGCAACAGTTCGACCAGGGAGGCAAGACTATATAACATTGTTATTACTCCAGGTGATCACTCCAGCATAGCTTGAGACTAGAGAGTATTCCGGACCGATCGCCTTGCAACGCTCGGTCCGAAAGAGTTACAGAACGTTACTCAGGAGTGTTTTGCAAATCGGGGCGTTCCTCATCTACGATCGCCCCCTCAACAGGACAAACTTGCAGACAAATCCCGCAATCGATACAAGTCGCAAAGTCAATCCAGTACCAGGCGGTTCCCTTCTTATTCTTACCCGGACCTTCATGGATACAAGCCACGGGACAGGCTTCAACACAATCAGCAACGCCTTCGCAGGTATTGGTGAGAATCGTATGGGACATTAGGTTCTCCTTAACTCGGTATCAACAACCCGATGCTGAGATGGGTAATATCGCATCGGTCTCCTCATGTCATGGTTAATTCATGGTCAATGGGAGCTAGTTCCCATTGTGACGGATTGCGAGTCGTCGTGCTTGCGGTGATTTCCTTCAGACTCACCCAGCCCGAGGGGTCTCCATTGGTATCGTGAAGATAGTCAAGATTATGCCTCTCACCCCTAACCCTATGGCTAAAACTGCGATCGTTCTCCTCTCGGGCGGCTTAGACTCCTCCACCGTACTCTATCAAGCCCAAGCCGATGGCTACACCTGTCACGCCATCTCCTTTGACTACCAACAACGACATCGCCGGGAACTCCAAGCTGCACGGGATATCGCCCAAGCCGCCGGAGTCGTCAACCATCAAGTCGTGCAATTCGACCTCAGCCAATGGGGAGGATCTGCCCTAACCGATAGTAGCTTAGACTTACCCGGCGATCGCAGCCTCGCGGACATGGCCCAAGACATCCCCATCACCTACGTTCCCGCCCGTAACACCATCTTTCTCAGCTTCGCCCTCGCCCTAGCCGAAGTCCAACAAGCCGAACGCATCTACATCGGCGTCAACGCCCTCGACTATTCCGGCTACCCCGACTGTCGGCCCGACTATATCCAGGCCCTGCAAGAAGCCTTCCGTCTGGGAACCAAACAAGGGCGAGAAGGAACCCCCATCATCATTCAAACCCCCCTCATCAACCTCAAAAAAACCGAAATCATCCAACTGGGGAATCAACTCGGCGTTCCCTGGGAGAAAACCTGGTCTTGCTACGCCGGTGGTGACGTGGCCTGTGGCGTCTGTGACTCCTGCAAACTGCGACGGGCCGCCTTTGACAGCCTTAACCTCACCGATCCCATTCCCTACGCCCAATAAAGTCCCAATACTCTCCAAGAACCTCAAGGGGGCGATCGCTTTCTCAAAGTTTCTTTACAATTGAACCTAAAGCGCTCATATCACCGCCCATCTCACTCAGCCCATCTCACTCAGGAGGATCTCATCTCATGGTCGAACAAACGCGACAAAACTGGGACTTCCGACGATTCCTCGATACCCTAGGTTTTTTCGGAGAAATCCCCTTCATCGGCAGTTTCACCTGGCTGCAAAAATTACTCGGTATGAAAAACGACGCCATCTTAGATAGCCCCAATAGCCCCGGAGTTGTTCTCGTCGCCGGCGCCACCGGAGGCGTAGGTAAACGAGTCATACAACGACTGCACCAGCAAAGGATTCCCGTCCGTGGCTTAGTCCGCAACGCCCAACGAGGGCGAGAACTCCTCGGAGATGAGGTCGATCTCGTTGAAGCCGATATTACCCTCCCTGAAACCCTTAACGGGCGAGTCTTCGAGAACGTCCGCGCCGTCATTTGCTGTACCGGAACCCGCGTGCAACCCGTCGAAGGCGATACCCCCAGCCGCGAGAAATACTATCAAGGGGTGAAATTCTATCTCCCCGAAGTCGCCGAGACTCCAGAATACATTGAGTATCAGGGGGTGAAAAACCTCGTCAACGCCGCAAAACCCTATCTAAAACAGCGGCAAAACGAAAAAATGATATTTGACTTCAGACAGCCCCTCCCCAACTTCAACAGCCTCTGGGGCGCCGTTGATGACGTGGTTATGGGCGGTGTCAGCGAAAGTGGCATTCGTCAAATTTCCGGTGCGGCCCTGTTTGAGGGGAACGTCTCAACCGCCAACTCAGGGGGGTTTGCCTCCGTGCGAACACGTCCGTTGGACCAACCCTTGGACTTATCAGCCTATGAGGGAATTGAACTGCGAGTTCGCGGCGATGGCAACCGTTATAAATTTATCCTACGGGGCGACGATCGCTGGGATGGCATCAGTTACTGTTACTCCTTCGATACGGTTTATAACATCTGGATGACCGTACGGGTTCCCTTTGCTGAGTTAATTCCCAACTTCCGCACCAAAACCATTGAAACCGGGGAACCCTTCCCGGCTGGTTCGGTGACGGCGTTTCAACTGATGTTGAGTAAATTTGAGTATGACGGCGAACTCAACCCCACCTTTTCAGCGGGAGGCTTCCGTTTAGAACTTGAAACCATGAAAGCCTACGGAGGGCCACCGTTACCGCAATTTATCATGATCAGTTCAGCCGGGGTGACTCGTCCAGGGAAACCGGGCCTAAACCTAGAAGACGAACCCCCAGCGGTACGGATGAATGACCAACTCGGGGGCATTCTCACCTGGAAACTGGCCGGAGAAGACAGTGTGCGCGAGAGTGGCGTTCCCTATACGATTGTTCGTCCCTGCGCCTTAACGGAAGATGCCGGTGGTAAGGTTTTAGAGCGCGATCGCGGTGACACCATTAAAGGCCAATGTTCCCGCAACGACATTGCTCAACTTTGCATCGATCTTCTCAACG
>P_2C_Liq_1_UnCtyDRAFT_1000265_pt1 | contig 22745 bp, 20 predicted proteins | sample Pon2CUnioCityCA_2_FD_10234 | JGI IMG/M metagenome (IMG submission 10234) | reverse complement strand
GGTGTCGCTTGCTTTGGCGCCACCAAGGCAGCAGAAGCCGCCGTTACGCCCGGAAGCGCCCCAGCCGGGAAAGCCTGCGTCAAGCACTGCGACAGAGACACCTGCCTCGGCCAGCGCAAGCGCGGCTGAGAGGCCCGTGAATCCGGCGCCGATGATGGCTACATCGGTCTTTTGCGCGCCTGACAGCTGCGGGCGCTTGAGGGCAACGTCACCGACAGTATCGGCCCAGTAGTTGCCTAAGATCCTGTCGTCTGAATAAGCGTGCTTTGCGAAGATACGCCGCATCAGTCTGTGGCTTTTTCGGCGGCTCGTTCCTCACGCTGCTGGCGCAGGGTGGCGCGTTTGGACATGAGCGAGGCGGTTATCACGCCGACGGTGACGATGCTGATCATGATGGTTGAGAGCGCGTTGATCTCGGGCGAGACCCCAAGGCGCACCGCAGAGAAAATCTTGATCGGAAGTGTCGTGGCCGAGGGGCCTGCTGTGAAGGAGGCGATGACGAGATCGTCGAGAGACAATGTAAAGGCAAGAAGCCAGCCCGAGATCACCGCTGGCGCAATAATCGGCAGGGTGACAAGGCGGAAGGCCTCAAAAGGCGAGCAACCCAGATCAAGCGCCGCCTCTTCGAGGGAGCGGTCAAAACTCACAAGGCGCGAGGAGACGACCACAGAGACGTAGCACATTGAGAACGTCGTATGCGCCAGCACGATTGTCAGAACGCCACGGTCAAGGCCGATACCGATGAAGAGCAACAGCAACGAAAGACCCGTGATGACTTCGGGCATGACCAAAGGCGCATAAATCATCCCAGAGAACAGCGTGCGCCCGTTGAAGCGACCGCCGCGCACAAGGACATAAGCCGCCATTGTTCCAAGAACTGAGGCGATTGTAGAACTCATCACAGCGACTTTCACAGTGACCCACGCCGCATCAAGAAAGGCTTCGTTTTGAAAAAGCTCGCCATACCATTTGGTCGAGAAACCAGCCCAGACGGTCACGAGCTTTGACTCGTTGAAGCTGTAGATCACGAGGATCAACATTGGCAGATAAAGAAAGGCGAGACCGAAGCTAAGCGATGTCGCGTTGAACCAGGTAAAGCGTCTCATGGCCTGGTTCTCCCTGTGTCTTTTTTCTTTCTAAAAATATCCCAGGGGGTGCGGGGGACAGCGTCCCCCGCTTCGGTCGGATTGAGCGAAGCGAAATCCGAAACCCTTGCAAAGCAACCTTTGAATATATTCATTGTCCCTCGGCCTCCCGTTGCTTTTGTTCGTTGCGCTGGAACAGCACGATCGGGATGATCAGGATCAGCAGCAGGATCACTGCAACAGCAGAGGCGACCGGCCAGTCGCGGTTGGAGAAAAACTCCTCAAACAAGACCTTGCCGATCATCAGGGTTTGCGATCCACCGAGCAACGACGGGATGACAAACTCGCCAAGCGCGGGAATGAAGACAAGGAAGCAGCCTGCGATGATCCCTTGTTTGGACAGCGGTATTGTCACAAGCCAAAACGCAGTGAGGCGCGAACAGCCAAGGTCTTCTGCGGCCTCCAGAAGAGAGGAGTCGAGTTTCTCCAAAGCGGCGTAGATTGGCAGGATCATGAAGGGCAGGTAGGTATAGACGATGCCGATATAGACGGCAGTGTTGGTGTTCAGGATCGTGAGCGGTTCGGAGATAATGCCTGTCCAGAGAAGAAACTGGTTCAGGAAGCCTTCGTTGGAGAGAATACCCATCCAAGCATAAACACGGATCAGGAATGAGGTCCAGAACGGCAGGATCACCAGCATCATCAGGGTCGGGCGCCACTCGTCGGGGGCCTGTGCCATGGCGTAGGCGATAGGATAGCCGACAAGGAGCGTCAGCAGGGTTGAAAGCGCTGCGATTTGTAAGCTGGAGAGATAGGCTTTCCAGTAAAGATCATCTGTGGTGAGGAAGATGAAGTTCTCGAAATCAAGATTGGCGAAGAATGCTCGTATCCCGCTCCAGCCAGACGAGACATCAAGCGTGGGTGTGTAGGGCGGAATGGCAAGGGCTGTGTCTGATAGGCTAATTTTGAACACGATAACGAAGGGCACGAGGAAGAGCACCGCGAGCCAGACATAGGGCACAGAAATCAGGGTAAAGCGGCGCATGGCTTAGCCCTCCAGCACGATGGCGGCTGTGTCGGTCCAGCTGAGCCAGACGCTGTCTTCCCAAGTGAAGCTGCGACGCTCCAGCCTTGTGGTATTGGCTGTCTGGGCTTTGATCATGTGGCCGCCTTCGATTTCGACATGGTAGGTCGACAGATTGCCAAGATAGGCGATATCTATGATTTTGCCTTTGATCGTATTGGTCATTTTGGCGGGTTTCTGCGCCGTGATCGAGACTTTCTCGGGGCGGATCGCCAAGGCGCATTTGCTGTTTTCACCCAGATCATTTGTTGTCTTGGCGTGCAGCGGCGCTTTGCCTTCCGCATAGGTAATGTCGTAGCCGTCGCTGGCGCGGGTGGCATGGCCGTTGAGGATGTTCACATCACCGATGAAATCGGCGACATAAACCGAATTGGGCCGCTCATAGATATCGGCAGGGGTGGCGACCTGAATGATTTGGCCTTCGTCCATCACGGCCACGCGTGAGGCGACAGTCATGGCCTCCTCCTGATCGTGGGTCACGATGACAAAGGTTGTGCCGGTCTTTTCCTGAATATCCATCAGCTCAAACTGGGTGTCTTGACGCAGCTTTTTATCGAGCGCACCGAGCGGTTCGTCCAGAAGCAAAAGCTTGGGCGCTTTGGCGAGAGAGCGGGCGAGGGCCACGCGCTGACGCTGGCCCCCCGAAATCTGGTGGGGCTTGCGCTTGGCGAATTTGGTGAGCCGCGTGAGGCGGAGCATCTCTTCGACGCGCGCGTCTATTTCAGGCTTGGGTTTGCCTTCGCGCTTTAGGCCGAAAGCAATATTTTCTGCGACCGACAGGTGCGGGAAAAGCGCATAGGACTGGAACATCATGTTCACGGCGCGCTTGTTGGGCGGCACGCCTGCCATGTCTTGTCCTGCAATCAGGATCTGGCCTTCTGTCGGGGTCTCAAAGCCGCCGAGCATCCGCATCATTGTCGTCTTTCCGCAGCCTGACGGGCCGAGCAGCGCAAAGAATTCCTTGGCGTAAATATTCTGTGTGAGGTTGTCGATGGCGACGAAATCACCAAAGCGCTTGGTGACATTTTTAAATTCGATGAGCGGCTTTTCGTCCGCGTCGAGCCAAGGTGCGAAAACTGTCTGTGCCATGCGTATCCCTAGAAGTTTAAAAAGCCCGCAAACCGGAGTTTGCGGGCTGTGTTCGGGCTTATGTGCCTGATTTGATTTTTGTCCAGAGACGTGTGACGACACGCTGGACTTTTGCGTCATAAGGAGAGGTTGTGTAGAGCTTCTCCAGTGTTGCCGCATCAGGGTAGATCGCTGTATCGCCGATCACGTCTTCCTCGAGCATAGGCTGTGAGGCCAAGTTGCCGTTGGCGTAATAGACATAGTTTGACGCGGCGGCCATGTTCTCGGCGTTCATGATGAAGTCGAGGAACTTATGCGCTCCGTCGACGTTTGGGGCATCAATTGGAATAGCCATTTGGTCAAACCACATCAGCGCGCCCTCTTTGGGAGCGTTATAGGCGATTTCGACACCGTTCTCGGCTTCTGCTGCGCGGTCACGCGCTTGAAGAATGTCGCCTGACCAGCCGAAGGCCACGCAGATATCGCCGTTGGCGAGGGCGTTGATATATTCGGAGCTGTGGAACTTCTGCACGTGCGGCGCGATGGCGGTCAGCACGGCTTCTGTTTTGCCAATAACGTCGGGGTCCTGGCTGTCGGGGTCTTCGCCGATATAGGCCAGCGCGGCTGGGATCATCTCGGCGGGCGCATCAAGAAAATGCACGCCGCATGAGGCGAGCTTTTCCATATTGGCTGGATTGAACACCAGATCCAGTGAGCCGACCGGCGCATCCTCTCCGAGAATTTCCTTGACCTTGTTAACGTTTACGCCAAGGCCCGTTGTGCCCCACATATAGTTGATCGAATAGGCGTTGTCGGGGTCGTATTTTGCGGTGCGGGCTTCGATTGCATCCCACATATTGCCTTTGTTGCTGAGCTTGGAGGTGTCGAGCTTCTGGAACGCGCCTGCAGAGATCTGACGCTGCAGGAACGTGCCCGACGGCACAACAACATCATAGCCAGAGCCGCCTGCGAGCATTTTGGTTTCGAGCACTTCGTTTGAGTCAAACACGTCGTAGATGAGCTTGATGCCGGTTTCTTCTTCGAATTTGGCGAGCAGCTCTTCATCGATATAATCAGACCAGTTGTAGACGCGCACTTCTTCGGCTGAGGCCATGCCTGCGACGAGCGCGAGTGAGGCTGCTGCTGAAAGCAGATAGGTTTTCATGTTTGGTTTCTCCCTGTTTGCGAGGTCATTCCCCTTGACGAAATATTTGATCAAGTTTTGACTGTCTTGGCAACATTTCAATTATGATGCCTGCACGATGAGCGGCAAAATGCAAGAGATTCGGAAGGATAGACTATGACGCAAGACCCCGCCCACTCGGCCAATCTGGTGAGTTTTGCAGCCTATCCAGCGCAGTCTTCGGCAGACCTGCCGGCACATGAAAAAGTTTATCGCCAGATGCGCGATTTGCTTTTGTTTGGCGAGCTGGCACCGGGACAGGCCGTGACCATTCAGGGCATATGCAACACGCTTGGCGCAGGGATGACGCCTGTGCGGGAAGCCATTCGCCGGCTAACGGCGGAAGGAGCGCTTGAGTTCTTGGGAAACAGGCGTGTTGTCGTGCCTGTGCTGAGTGTTGGGCACGTGAACGAGCTCATTTTTGCACGTCAGGCTATTGAACCGCAGCTCACCGTGCGGGCCACCGAGCGGGCGACAGACGAGGGCATTGAGGAGCTGACCTTGATCGACGATGCGCTGGATCTCGCGATTGCGCAGGGGGATGTGCGAAACTATCTTGAGCAGAATTATCGCTTCCATGCGCGGCTCTATTCGATGGCGGATGCGCCTATTCTTTCAGCACTGGCAGACGGGCTTTGGCTAAGATTTGGGCCAAGTTTGCGCGTGGTTTGCGGGCGGGTGGGCACCCAGAATCTCCCTGATCAACACCATGAGGCACTGAGCGCGATGCGCGCCGGCGATGCGCAGGCTGCGGCCAAAGCAATGCGGGAAGATGTGATTCAAGGCATGGAGCAGGTGCGGCGGGCGCTCTGCGAAACCACAAGAGATTGACAGGAAATAATTTGATCATATTCTGACGGAGATAAAATTGATCGCGTAGGCACGCCCGCGCCTCTGGGAGTTTGATATGACACAGATCACCAACCATATGCCAACAGAAGAGCTGCAGCGCCTTGACGCGGCACATCACATGCACCCGTTCACAACCAATGACGAGCTTGAGAAGAAGGGCGCGCGCGTCATTACCCGCGCCAAGGGCGTGACGCTGACAGACAGCGAGGGCAACGAGATCCTTGATGCGATGGCGGGGTTATGGTGTGTGAATATTGGCTATGGGCGCGACGAATTGGCCGAGGTCTCAAGCCGCCAGATGCGAGAACTGCCATATTATAACACGTTTTTTCAAACGACCCATGTGCCTGCGATTGCTTTGGCCGAGCGTTTGGCAGAGCTGACGCCCTATGATCTGAACCATGTTTTCTTTGCCAATTCGGGCTCGGAAGCGAATGATACAAACATCCGTATTGTGCGCACCTATTGGCAGGAAAAGGGCCAACCCGAGAAGACTGTGATCATATCTCGCAAAAATGCGTATCACGGCTCGTCTGTGGCCTCATCGGCTTTGGGTGGAATGTCAGGAATGCACGCGCAGAGCGGGATGATCCCTGATATCCACCATATCGACCAGCCGAACTGGTGGGCCGAGGGCGGCGATATGAGCCCTGAAGATTTTGGGCTTGAGCGCGCCCAACAGCTTGAGACGGCGATCCTTGAATTGGGTGAAGATAAAGTCGCGGCCTTTATCGGCGAGCCTGTGCAGGGCGCTGGCGGTGTGATTGTTCCGCCGTCGACATATTGGCCCGAAATCCAGCGTATTTGTGACAAATACGGTATCCTTCTGATTGCCGATGAGGTGATCTGCGGATTTGGCCGCACGGGGAACTGGTTTGGCTCGCAAACGATGGGAATCAAGCCTGATATTATGACCGTGGCAAAGGGGCTTAGCTCTGGGTATGCGCCGATCTCGGCGAGTATTGTGAACGACAAAGTGGCCGCTGTATTGGGGGCCTGTGAGTTTAACCATGGCTATACCTATTCGGGCCACCCTGTGGCCTGTGCCGTGGCGCTGGAGAACCTGCGGATCCTTGACGAAGAGGGCATCGTGAGCCACGCAGCTGAAGAGCTTGCGCCTTATTTAAAAGAGAAATTCGAGAGCCTTGGCGACCATCCGATGGTTGGTGAAGTCAAGGTTGTGGGGATGATGGGATCACTGGCTTTGACGCCTGACAAGACGACGCGGGCGAAGTTTGCGGTGGATGTGGGGACGGTTGGGTTTATGGTGCGGGAGCGGTGTTTTGCCAATAATCTGATCATGCGTCATGTCGGGGACCGGATGGTGATTTCTCCGCCGCTTGTGATTACGAAAGCCGAGATTGATACGTTGATTCTGCGGGCGCGCAAGGCGCTGGACGAGGGCTATGAGAACGTTAAAAAAGCCGGTCTTTTCAAGGCGATGAGCTAGGGGTCTCGCCTGCTGGCGCAGGCGACCCATTGGGGGGCTCTGCCCCCCAGTTTCAAAAACCCTGCGGTTTTTGAAACATCCCCCCGGGATATTTCGGGAAAGAAAAAGCGGTTTTTCGAGCTGCGTTCAGCATGGTTAACGGCGCTTATAGAGGCTGATTCCAGGGGGGTGATATGTGTGCACAAAGCGTGCACCATGCGTGCACCCCCCTGTTGCGCCAATTATTAGGCGAAAATTAAATAACGGTGCGTGCGCTGCCTGTCAGGCTATGAGCTTGCGGCTGAGGCCCTTGAGCATGGCGAGGCAAGCCTCAAGCTGATCGGGGGCGATAAACTCGTCGGGTTTGTGGGCTTGTTCGATGCTGCCCGGGCCGCAGACCACGGCGGACAACCCGAGCTGTTGAAAGAGGCCCGCTTCTGTGCCGAAGGCCACCACATCAACCCCGTTGCCGCCTGTGAGCGCGGCGCAGAGGTCGCGGGCTTCGTTGTCTTCCATTGGCATGAGGCCAGCAACCTCCCCCATGGTCTCGACTTCGATGTTTGCCGCCGGATGCACCACGCGCATGGCGGGGAGCAAAACGTCGTTTGTGTAGCTGTCCAGCTCTTTGTGCACAAAGTGGTAATCGCTGTCCTGAACGGGGCGAAACTCCCAATCGACTTCGGCTTTGCCGACGATCACGTTATGGGCCACGCCGCCCGTGAGACGGCCGATATTCACGGTTGTATAGGGCGGCTCAAAGCGGCTGCCTTCGGGGGCGCGCGCCATAAGATCGTGGCGCAGCTCCATCAGCTTGCTGACGTAGCGCACCGCATATTCGGCGGCATTCACCCCGCGCGCGGGCTGGCTGCCATGGCCTTCAAGGCCTGTGAAACGGGTGGTGTATTCGCAACAGCCTTTGTGGCCTTCGATGATGCGCATTTCTGTGGGTTCGCCAATGATGGCGATGGCGGGCTTGAGGCCTTGGGCCTTCAGTTCCTCGACCAAGGCTTGCGCGCCGATGCAGCCTGTTTCTTCGTCATGGGTGAAGGCGAAGTGGACGGGGCGCGCCAGATCAAGTGCTGCGTAATCTTCGGCCATGGCAAGCGTCGCGGCGATAAAGCCTTTCATGTCACAGGTGCCACGGCCAAAGAGCAGGCCGTCGCGGTCTGTGAGGGTGAAGGGGTCGGATGTCCAATCTTGGTCGGCGACGGGGACGACATCGGAATGACCCGAAAGCACAATGCCACCGTCGCCCTCGGGGCCGAGGGTTGCGAAGAGATTGGCTTTGGTGCCGCAGGGCGAGGTGAAGGTGCTCACCCGCGCGCCGAGCTGACCGAGATGATCGGCCATGAAGGCGATCATCGCGAGATTGCTCTCAGGGGAGATGGTTGGAAAAGCGATGAGCTTTTCCAATATGTCGACGGTGCGGGCGAGGCTGCTCATGGTTTGACGAACATCTTGCGAGGACGATCACAGAGCGCTTCGGCGGGGCCTTCGTCGCGGATCAGAATTGTCTCGGTGATTTCCATGCCCCAATCGTCCATCCAGAGGCCTGGCATGAAGTGGAAGGTCATGCCAGGCTCAAGCACGGTTTCGTCCTCGGCGCGCAGGGAGATTGTGCGCTCGCCCCAGTCGGGCGGGTAGGAAAGGCCAATGGGGTAGCCACAGCGCGCGCCACGCTCGATCCCTGCGGCCTCAAGTGGCGCGGCGAGGGCATTGGCGATATCGCAGGCGCGGTTGCCGGCGCGCGCCTTTTCAAGGCCCGCTTCAAGGCCTTCGACCAGAGCGGCCTCGGCGCGCTTGAGAAAATCGCTTGGCTCGCCAAGGAAGATCGTGCGGCAGAAGGGGGCGTGATAGCGGCGGTAGCAGCCCGAAATTTCAAAGAAGGTCGCCTCGCCCTTCTGGAAGGGGCGGCCATCCCATGTGAGGTGGGGCGCGGCGGCGTCGGAGCCTGAGGGCAGGAGCGGCACAATGGCGGCATAATCGCCCCAGTGGCCATCGGCACCGAGGATCAGATCGCGCTGGAGATCGGCGACGACCTCGTTCTTGGGGATGCCGACTTCGACGCGCTCAAGGAGGCCATCGACGACTTTTTCGCTGATGCGCGCGGCGCGGCGCATGAAGACCAGCTCTTCTTCGGACTTCACGGTGCGCTGCCAGTTGACCAGCGCTGTGGCGTCAAGGAACTGCGCGTTGGGCAGCTCTGTGAGCAGGGTCTGGAAGGCTTTGGCGGAGAAATAGTAATTGTCCATTTCGACGCCGATGCGCACATCTTCCTTGCCGATAGATTTGATGCGCTCGGCGAGGTCTTGCATGGGGTGGCGTGTTGTCGACTGCACGAAGTGGTCGGCGTAGCCGTGGATATGGCTGTCTTCCATCCAGACGGTGCGGAGCGCGCCGTTGGCGTCCTGACGGCGGCCCCACCAATGGGGCGCGCTGTCATGGGTTATGATGACGCCTTGATGGACATAAAACGACCAGCCGTCATAGCCTGTGAGCCACGCCATATTGGAGGGGTCTTGCACATAGAGCAGGTCGATGCCTGCGGCTTCCATGGCGAGGCGTGTTTTGGTCAGGCGAGCGGCATATTCGACTTCGGAAAAGGGGGTTCTGTGGAAATTCATCAGTTTGGCTCAGTTTGATTTTTGTTTCGCCTATGAGCGGCGAAAGGGAGGATCTGGTCTAGAAGGTAAAACGCCTTGATTTGGCGGTTTGCGACATTTGGGCGTATGATTCCCCGCTTGTTCACGCGTTAACTTTGCTGCAACTGCGACATAATCTTGCAACAAAAGGGGCTTAAGAAAAATAAACTGGCGCAAAAGCGGACATTTTGTGCGCTTTCTGACCAATTATCCTGCTCGGAGGCCTCATAAAAAAATTCTTGGTTAGACTGTTGCATGATACCATCGTCATGAGGTTAGATGTAACGCGATAAGTGGTTCAAGCCACAGGAAAACGACGGGGAGCCGATTTTTGGCCAACACGCATAATGAAGATGCGTTCGTAGCGTTCGAACGTGTTCAGAAGAGTTACGACGGCGAGACGCTTGTTGTAAAAGACCTTAATCTGACACTGCCCAAAGGCGAGTTTCTGACAATGCTTGGGCCGTCAGGCTCGGGCAAGACGACTTGCCTTATGATGCTTGCCGGCTTTGAAACCGCGACGCATGGCGAGATCAAGATTGACGGTGTGAGTATCAACAACATTCCGCCGCACAAGCGCGGCATTGGTATGGTGTTTCAGAACTACGCGCTTTTCCCGCATATGACGATTGCCGAGAACCTCGCGTTTCCGCTTGAGGTCCGCAAGATTGGCAAATCCGAGCGTGAAGCCAAAGTGAAGCGTGCTTTGGACATGGTCGAGATGGGCAGCTTTGGCGGGCGCCGTCCGGCGCAGCTTTCGGGCGGTCAGCAGCAGCGTGTTGCTTTGGCGCGGGCGCTTGTGTTTGAGCCCGAGCTTGTGCTTATGGACGAGCCGCTCGGGGCGCTTGATAAGCAGCTTCGGGAGAAGATGCAGTTTGAGATCACCCATCTGGCGCATAACCTCGGGATTACCACTGTTTATGTGACGCATGACCAGACCGAGGCCTTGACAATGTCGGACCGTGTGGCTGTGTTTGATGACGGGCGGATCCAGCAGATTGCGCCGCCGGCGGAGCTATATGAAAACCCGCAGAACAGCTTTGTGGCGCAGTTTATCGGCGAGAATAATACGCTGCATGGCGTGGTGAAGCAGATCAGTGGTGATGCGTGCGTTGTGCAGCTTGACAGCGGCGAAGAGATTGATGCGATGCCTGTCAATGTGAGCAAGGTGGGCGACCGCACGACTGTTTCGATCCGCCCTGAGCGGGTCGAGTTTGACAAGACGCGCTTGAAGAAGGGGGCGCATACGCTGAAGGCGGAAGTGCTCGAATTCATTTATATGGGTGACATTTTCCGCACGCGGCTTCGTGTGGCGGGGAACGACGAGTTCATCATCAAGTCACGCAACGCGCCCGACCAGACGCGTTTGCAACCGGGTCAGCAGATTGAAATCGGCTGGCTGCCGCAAGACTGCCGCGCGCTTGATGCGTAACGCAGCCTGAGAATATCGCGTGCCCCTTTGTTGGGGCGCGTTGATTGAATGTGGTTTGGCTGAAAGCCCAAAAGGCCTCTCCACAAAAGTTAAAACGGGCAACAACGGGAGAATACGAATGAAATTCACCAAGACACTTATGGCGACAACAGCATTGACAATGGTTGCTGGCGTTTCCGGTGCGGCGGATATGGCTGACGAAATGACCATCGTGTCATGGGGCGGCGCTTATACTGACTCGCAAATGAACGCGTATCACAAGCCTTACATGGAAAAGACCGGCGTCAACATCATCAGCGATGACAGCTCAGCCGAAGCGGTCGCCAAGCTGCGTGCCATGAACGAAGCCAACAACATCACATGGGATGTGGTTGACGTTGTTGCGTCGGACGCCATGCGCCTCTGCGACGAAGGCCTCGCGCTGGAAATCGACTTTGACAATATGCTCGCGCCAGCGCCTGATGGAACACCTGCCAGCGAAGACTTCGGCGACCTTTTGGTCAGCGATTGCTTCATTCCGCAGATCGTTTACTCGACAACATTCGGCTATCGCACAGACATGGTCGGCGACACAGCGCCAACAAGCGTTTGCGATATCTTTGATCTGGAAGCCTACCCAGGCAAGCGCTCGCTTCAGAAGCGCCCAATCGACAACATGGAATGGGCTCTCTATTGCGACGGCGTTGCAAAGGACGCGATCTATGACGTTCTGGGCACAGACGAAGGCGTAGAGCAGGCGCTTGCCAAGCTCGACACCATCAAATCAAACGTTGTCTGGTGGACAGCGGGCGCGGAAACACCACAGCTTCTCGCCGATGGCGAAGTAGTGTTCGGCTCCACGTTCAACGGCCGTCTCTTCTCGGCGATTGCCGAGCAAAACCAGCCGATTGGTATGCTCTGGGATATGCAGTCATTTGACCTTGACGGTTGGATCATCCCAGCGGGTCTTTCGCCCGAGCGTCAGGCACGTGCTTTGGACTATGTCTATTTTGCGACAGACACACAGCGCCTTGCTGACCAAGCGAAATACATCTCCTACGGCCCTGCGCGTAAGTCTTCTGCGCCGCTCGTAGGCAAGCACGCAACGCTCGGTATCGAAATGGCACCACATATGCCAACAGACCCAGCCAACGCGGCAAACGTTCACCTCTATGACTACAGCTGGTGGGCAGACAACCGTGACGATCTGGACGCGAAATTCCAAGCTTGGCTTGCGAAATAAGCGATGAGTTTGAGGGGGGCCTTTGCGGGCCTCCCTCTTCCTTCACGTTTTGTATGCGGCCCGCAGCGGGCCATATTCAAAACGCATGAGGCAAAAAGACCTTAAACGCGATCAACGACCGATACCAAACGGGGACAAACATGAGCCAGACAAAGACAAACGGGCCAGTGCTGGCCGCAGACGGCACGCCGCTCAAAAAGAGCCTGGCGCGGGCGCTCAGGGTTGAAAAAACCCGCGCGCTCATGCTGATTGCGCCGCTGCTTATTTTTGTGCTGATCTCATTTATCATTCCGATTGTGTCCATGCTGTTTCGCTCTGTGGACAACCGCATTGTGGACAACACGATTCCTTATACTGTGGCCGAGCTTGCCAAATGGCAGCCCGAAGGCGAGGCGCTTCCGCCTGAGTCTCTGTTTGAGGCGCTTTATTATGATATGTTTCTCGCCGCGGAGGCGAAGCAACACACGCGCCTTGGCTCGCGGTTTAACTATGAGGAAAGCGGGTTTTCATCGCTGTTCCGTAAGTCGGGCCGTGCGCTTGACGACCTTGGCAAAGACTATCTCAAAGAGCTGAAAGCTGTGGACCGAAGCTGGGGCGACGCGGATGTCTGGTATGACTTGATGTCGGGAGGCGAGGGCGCCACGCGCGACACCGCTTTTGCCGAGGCGGTTGTGGGCCGTATTTCACGGCTTGAATCAACCACGCTGAATGCAGCCAACGGCTTTGCGCCTTCGGCCGAGATTGTGGCGCTTTTGCCCAAGACGGCAGAGGCTTATACCACATTTGCGAATTTCACATGGCTTGTGGACGAAGCCAGCCGCCGCCCGGGAGAAGAGCCTTATTCGGCAGAGGAGCTGGCGGGCGACAAGCCTTGGGAGTCTGTCTATCCTGCTTTGATACAGGATCTGCAAACCGCTGATGTCAGCGCTTATGCAGGGCCACAGGCCGATAAGCTTCGGGCGCTGGCCGAGGCCAAGAGCGCCTTTGCGCCACCCGTGTTTAAGTCCACTTTCGCCGAGATCGACAAAGATTGGGCGGATGCCGAGACATGGCAGATCATGAAGGCGCATTCTGTGAAATACACCAACGGGTATTTCCTCAATGCTGTGGATATGAAGCGCACGCCTGATGGCGCGCAGATACAGGACGAAGACAAGCGCGTGCTGCTCAAGCTGTTTGGGCGGACGATGTGGATGTCGCTTGTGATTACGTCCATGTGTGTTTTGCTTGGCTATCCTGTGGCGTGGATTTTGGCGAACTTGCCTGCGCGCTCGGCCAACTTGCTGATGATCCTTGTGCTCCTGCCGTTCTGGACCTCGCTGCTTGTGCGGACCTCGGCTTGGAAAGTGATGCTGCAACAGCAGGGTGTCATCAACGACGTCTTGGTCTGGCTCGGCTTTTTGGCGGACGATGATCGGCTTATCATTATCAACAACGCGACCGGCACGATCATTGCGATGACGCATATCTTGCTGCCGTTCATGATTTTGCCGATGTATTCGGTGATGCAGACGATCCAGCCGACCTATCTGCGCGCGGCCAAGAGCCTTGGTGCGACCAACTGGACGGCCTTCTGGCGGGTCTATTTCCCGCAGTCTATTCCGGGGATCGGGGCTGGCTCTATTCTCGTGTTTATTCTGGCGATTGGTTACTACATCACGCCCGAGATTGTTGGCGGCAACAAAGGCGTCTTTATCTCGAACCGGATCGCCTATCACATTTCGACATCGCTTAACTGGGGACTCGCGGCTGCACTCGGCTCGATCCTTCTCGGAGCGGTACTCATTCTTTATTGGGCCTACGACAAGATCGTTGGCATCGACAACGTGAAACTGGGGTAAAGACCATGGCAGCACTCACTCCTATTTCTCGCAAACCATTCTGGCTTGTTGCACTGATCACTGGCGGATTTGGCGCCTTCTTCGGACTCTTCTTTGGCACGGCGAACGGCTCTGGCCCTATGGGTGTCTTGATCGGTGCGGCGCTCATGATCGGGCTGGCGTTTGTCTATATCGCTTTGATTCGAAACGAACGCCTTGGCCGCGGCATGACATTTGTTGCGGGCGGTGTTCTTGGCTTTGCGGCGGGGGGGATTCCTCTTGCGGTGATCGGCGGCTTGCTGGGCGCTGTGGCGGGCTGGTTGATTTATTGGGCTTATGAGGGGCGCTACCGCTCCTATATTGCGCCTTATCTGACGTGGTATCAGGTGCTTTGGCACTATGGTTTCCGTGTGATTTGCGGGATCATCTTTATCTTCCTGATCACGCCGATCCTTGTTGTTCTGCCGCTGTCGTTCAATGCGCAGAACTTCTTTACCTTTACGCCAGAGATGCTGCGGTTTGATCCTGCGGGCTATTCTCTCAAGCATTATCAGGACTTTTTCAGCAACAACGAATGGCAGCGCAGCTTTAAGAACTCGCTGATCATTGCGCCGATTGCGACGGTTATTTCTGTGACGCTGGGCACGCTGGCGGCGATCGGGCTTTCGCAATCACACGTGCCGGGGCGGCGCGCGATTATGGCGATTATGATCTCGCCGATGATTGTTCCGCTGATCATTTCGGCGACGGGGATGTTCTTTTTCTACAGCCAGATCGGCAACTGGATGGAAGGCACGCTCGGGCTGGACAAGAACCTTGTTGGTTATATCAAAGTGATCCTTGCGCACGCTGTTTTGGGCATTCCGTTTGTGATCATCACGGTCACTGCGACTTTGGTGGGCTTTGACCGCTCGCTGACCCGCGCGGCGGCCAATATGGGCGCTGACCCTGTGACCACATTCTTTCGCGTGCAGATGCCGCTGATTTTGCCAGGTGTGATCTCGGGCGGTTTGTTTGCCTTTATCACGAGCTTTGACGAAGTCGTTGTTGTGCTCTTTGTTGGCTCGGCGAGCCAGAAGACGCTGCCGTGGCAGATGTTTACGGGTCTGCGCGAGCAGATCAGCCCGACGATCCTTGCGGTGGCGACGATTTTGGTTGTGATCTCGATTGCGCTCCTGACCACGCTTGAACTTCTTCGCCGCCGGTCTGAAAGGCTGCGGGGGATGTCGCCTGGCTGATGCGGATTGAGGGCAAGATTGCTGTTGTCACAGGCGCGGCCAAGGGCATTGGCGCGGCCCTTGTCAGCGCGCTAAAAGACAGAGGGGCGGTCCATGTGGCCGCCCTTGATCTGTCTGACGCAGTGCGATCTGTGGGGGCGGATAGCAGCTATATTTGCGATGTGTCAGACGCCGCAGCGCTTCGAGGCGCGATTGAACAGATCGAAGCCACGGCGGGGCCGATTGATCTTTTTTGCTCCAATGCAGGCGTTCTGGGCGCGCTCACCTTTGACAATGCGGCGGGCGCTGCGGCGCAAGAGTGGCAGCGCGCTTGGGATGTCAATGTGATGGCGCATATTCATGCGGCGGCTGTCCTTATCCCCCTGATGCGAGCGCGAGGTGGGGGATATTTCCTCCAGACGGCCTCGGCGGCAGGGCTGCTGAGCCAGATTGGCAGTGCGTCCTACTCCACCACAAAACACGCGGCGATCGGCTTTGCGGAAAATCTTGCAATCAGCCATCGCGACGAGGGGATCAGAGTTTCGGTGCTCTGCCCTCAGGGGGTGGACACGGATATGATCCGTGGTGCGCAAGACCACCCTGCCGCATTGGACGGGGTTTTGAGCGCAGAAGCTGTGGCACGCGCGGCGCTTGACGGGGTTGAGGCGGAGCGCTTTTTGATTTTGCCGCACCCGAAGGTGGCGGGATATCTTCGCGCCAAAGTAGACGATTATGACCGCTGGATCGGCGGGATGGCCAAGCTTCAGCGCAGCTTTACGGGCGCTCGCTCAGAGCAGACATTGTAACCTGCGGGGGCGCTGTCAGGCTTGCTATGGTGTTTGGGGTCATGACGCCGAGCTGACGGGTCAAGGCCGCAGAGAGCAGCAAGAGACAGGCGACCCAAAGCGCGAAGCCTCGCCTAATCTGTTTTGGGGGAGGGTGTTTTTCTTTCAAAGGCAGAGCCTCCTTGCAGGGTCAGACACCTGAGAAGCGTGTCAGGGAACTCTGACAAAATGATGCCTAGATTATGATGTTTGCGTGCTCATTTGGCTGGAAACACTGCGCTGTTTCTGCGCTTCTGTCGGGGACAGAAGAGGATGAGCGAATGACAGATGCAGAAGACTACCGCGCCAAAATGAAAGATGTTCAGGCGGCGCATCAGGCCAAACAAAAGGAGCTGAGAGACCCCGAGAAGGGGCTTGTTCTTGTTCATACGGGCAATGGCAAGGGCAAGAGTAGCTCGGCGTTTGGCGTGATCACCCGTGCGCTTGGCTGGAAGCAGCGGGTTGGCGTGGTTCAGTTTGTCAAAGGCAAATGGATCACGGGGGAGAAGCAGTTTTTTGACCGTCTTGGTGGCGTCGACTGGCATATGATGGGCGAGGGTTTCACTTGGGACAGCCAGGACCGCGCCCGTGATATTGCCGCAGCGGAAGCGGCGCTGGCTCAGGCACGCCAGATGATGGAGAGCGGGGAATATGATCTGATTGTGCTTGATGAGATCAATATTTCGCTGCGGTATGATCAGATCGCTGTTGCGCCTGTGATTGCGGCGCTGGAGGCGCGCAGCCCCAAGACAGGCGTGATCCTGACGGGGCGGAACGCGCCACAGGAGATTGTTGATTATGCCGATTTGGTAACTGTTATGGAGGAGGTCAAGCACCCCTATAAAGCAGGGATCAAGGCGCAACGCGGGGTGGACTACTGATTTCGAATTGCGCTGTGCGCAATCCGAGTGATGCGAGGGGGCTTTGCCCCCTCGCGCTCCCCCAGGATATTTTTTGAAAGAAAAAGAGCCTGAGGGGGCGGGCGTGTCTGGCTTAGCTGCGCACGAGGGCGTCGTAGGCTTCGGCGATTTCGCGGGTGAGCGCGCCGACCTCGAAGGTATACTCCCCGATCTGACCCACGGGGGTGACTTCGGCGGCGGAGCCTGTGAGCCAGCATTGCTCAAAATCGGCCAGCTCTTCGGGCATGATGTGGCGGACGTGAACTTTTATGCCGCGCTCTTCCAGCATCTTGATCACGGTCTGGCGGGTGAGGCCGTTCAGGATCGCGTCCGGGTCGGGCGTGTGGACTTCGCCGTCTTTGACGAAGAAGATATTGGCGCCTGTCGCTTCGGCCACATAGCCGCGATAGTCCATGAAGAGCGCATCGGAGCAGCCTTTGGCCTCGGCGGCGTGTTTGGACATGGTGCAGATCATGTAGAGACCTGCGGCTTTGGCCGAGGTTGGAATGGTTTCTGGCGAGGGGCGCTTCCATTTGGCGATGTCGAGTTTTGCGCCTTTGAATTTGGCGTCGCCATAATAGCTGCCCCATTCCCATGCGACCACGGCCATGCGGACCGCGTTGCGCGCGGCTGAGACGCCCATGTCTTCGCCCGCACCACGCCATGCGACAACGCGCACGTAAGCGTCTGTCAGGCCGTTGGCCTCGAGCACGGCGCGTTTGGCGGCTTCGATTTCATCAATCGAATAGGGGATTTTCATATCCATCAGCTCGCCTGATTTGTGCAGGCGTTCGGAATGTTTGCGCGACAGAAAAACTTTGCCGTTGTAGCAGCGCTCGCCTTCAAAGACGGAGCTGGCGTAGTGCAAAGCATGGGTCAGGACATGGACATTGGCATCGCGCCATTCGACGAGTTTGCCGTCCATCCAGATTTTGCCGTCACGATCATCATAGCCTGACATTTTGGTCTCCTCCGCGCGTCAGTTTAAGAATGTTGCGCATAAAACGTCCGAAGCGGACATAAAGTTGCGCAAAAACTGAGAATCGCTACCATTCGTGCCTTGGAATGTCAACAAAGCTGACTTAAAATTGGACGGCAAGAGAAAGAGAGTGATCATGAGTGAACCTATCAGCGGCGAAGGCTTGTTGTTTTTGACAGATGAGCAATTGCAACAAGGGATCGAGGGGATGTTCTTTGCATACCGTGGATTTACCGCCGATCCTGACCGCATTTTGGAGGAATTGAACCGCGATCGGGACCAGAATTATGGCCGCGCCCACCACCGCGCTGTGCATTTTGTGGCGCGTGCGCCGGGGACGACTGTGAAAAATCTGCTGGAAATACTTGGGGTTACGAAACAATCACTGAACCGTGTCTTGCGAACTTTGATGGAGGATGGCCTTGTGGTGAGCAAGGTGGGCGGGAGCGACCGCCGCGAGCGGCATCTGTATCTGACCGAGGCGGGTCAGGCGCTTGAGCGGCAGCTGTCGGAAGTCCAGCGGGCGCGAATGCGGGACGCTTACCGCGCGGCAGGGCCAGAGGCTGTGCGCGGATTTCGCCAAGTGCTTGAGGCGATGATGGACAAAGAGATGGGCCGAAAATACGGCGCATTGAGAGATAAGGCCGAGGGATAAGAGTGAATGAATGATGTCGACGCGCACCTTCTGATTGTGGATGATGACGAACGGATCAGGATGCTTTTGCAGAAGTTTCTGGTGCGGGCGGGGTTTCTGGTTTCGGGGGCGCGAGATGCGGCCCATGCGCGGCGGCTTTTGGCGGGGCTGGATTTTGACCTGATCGTGATGGATGTGATGATGCCCGGGGAGACCGGAATCGACCTGACGCGGTCGGTGCGGGAGAGCTCGCAGGTTCCGATTTTGCTTTTGACGGCGCGGGGCGAGACGGAAGACCGCATTGTCGGGCTTGAGGCTGGTGCGGATGATTATCTTGCCAAGCCGTTTGAACCCAAAGAGCTTTTGCTCAGGATCAACGCTATTTTGCGGCGCGTGCCTGAGGGTGTGGCAGCGGACGTGCGGCCCAAGGTTTTTGGGCTGGGGGCGCTTCGATATGATATTGAGCGCGGTGAGCTTTGGGAGGGGGAAGACCCTGTGCGGCTTACGGCGACGGAAAACCAGCTGATGAAAATTTTTTCGGCGGCGCTGGGGGAGGCGATCAGCCGTTCGGCGCTTGTGGAGGAGCTGGGCCGCGACCGCGGGCAGGCGCAGGAGCGCGCGATTGATGTTCAGATCACACGTTTGCGGCGCAAGATCGAGCGCGATCCGAAGCAGCCCCGCTATTTGCAGACGGTGCGCGGGGCGGGGTATATGCTTTCGCCTGATTGAGGGGCGAATGCCCTTCGGGCAAGCCGACCCGCATGGGGGCTTGCGCTTTAGGTGAAGAGGTTTGCGTAGGTGTCGCGCAGCGCTTTTTTCTGGACTTTGCCCATGGTGTTGCGGGGCAGCTCTGGCAAGAGAAGGATCTGTTTGGGCTGTTTGAACTTTGCGAGCTTTTCGGTGGCGACGGCTTTGACGGCCTCGGCTGTCAGGGCGGGGTTTGAGGGCACCACGACGGCAACCACGGCTTCGCCGAAGTCGGGGTGCGGCAGGCCGATCACCGCGCTTTCAAGGACGCCATCTATGTCGTCAATCAGGCTTTCGAGCTCTTTGGGGTAAACATTGAAGCCGCCTGTGATGATCAGGTCTTTGCCGCGACCGACGATAGAAACATAGCCGTCGGCGTCGATCTGACCGAGATCGCCTGTGATAAACCAGCCGTCGGGGCGCAGCTCTTCGGCGGTTTTTTCGGGCATTTGCCAATAGCCTTTGAAGACATTGGGGCCGCGCACCTCGATTGTTCCGATGTCACCTTGGGCGACGTCTTGGGCGTTGTCCATGATGCGCAGCTCAACGCCGGGGAGGGGCATTCCGACCGTTCCGGGACGGCGGGCGCCGTCATAGGGGTTTGAGGTGTTCATGTTGGTTTCTGTCATGCCATAGCGCTCGAGGATGGTGTGGCCTGTGCGGGCCTGCCATTGTTCGTGGGTGTCGACCAGCATGGGGGCGGAACCAGAGACGAAGAGGCGCATTGTGGCGCAGAGCTGGGGCGTGAGCCGTGCGTCTTGCAGAAGGCGGGTGTAGAAGGTTGGCACGCCCATGAGGCTGGTTGCTGTGGGCAGGGCGGCAATGATCTGATCGGGGGAGAAACTCTTTAAAAAATGCAGCGTTGCACCAGAGACAAGCGCGATATTGGTCGCGACAAAGAGACCGTGGGTGTGAAAAATCGGCAGCGCGTGGATAAGCACATCTTCGGAGGTAAAGCGCCAGTGCTCCTTGAGCGCGGCGGCGTTGGAGTAGAGGTTGTCGTGGCTCAGCATTGCGCCTTTTGAGCGGCCCGTTGTGCCCGAGGTGTAAAGGATGGCCGCGAGGTCATCTGCGCTGCGCGCCACGGGCGTGATGACGGCCTCTGTGAGGGCGGCAGTGAGCGAGCCTTGGCCGTTTTTGTCGAGGGTAAAGACATGGGCGGCATTGGCGAGGGGCACAATTTCGGCTTCGCGCGCGGGATCGCAGACCACGATTGCGGGCGCGGCATCGGTCAGAAAATAGCTCAATTCACTTGCGGTATAGGCCGTGTTGAGCGGCAGAAAAATCCCGCCTGCGGCGACCGTGGCGAGGTATAGCTCGATGGCTGTCAGGGATTTTTCGACCTGAACGGCGACGCGATCGCCGGGCTTGAGGCCAGCGTTTTGCAAGACAGCGGCGAGGCGCAGCGCGTTATTCAGGGTTGTGCCAAAGCTTTGCGCGTCGGTGTCGGGTTGTGTGGCAAAGGCTTTGTTCGGGGTGGACGCGCCGAACGCTGTGAGGCGGGAGAAGAGATAGTTGTCTGACATGGGGGCCCTCAAAATTGTGGCCTAATCCTGCGGGCTTGGTGGCGAGAGCGCAAGAGAGGAATTGACCTTGGCCAAACTGCGCGCGATGGTCGCGCCAAAAGGAGGGTCGCATGAACCCACTCAAAGGCATTGCTCTCAAAATTTGTTCGGTGATTACCTTCATCACGATGGCCTCACTGATCAAGGCGACGGCCCAGCACGTGCCTGCGGGGCAGGCTGTTTTCTTTCGCTCGGTTTTTGCCTTGCCGGTGATTTTGGCATGGGTCGCTCTGCGGGGAAATTTGCGCACGGGGCTTAAGGCGGCTTCGCCTATGGGGCATTTCTGGCGCGGGTTTGTGGGCACGGCGGCTATGGGGCTTGGCTTTGCTGGGCTTGGTCTTTTGCCGCTGCCTGAAGTGACGGCAATCGGCTATGCCGCGCCGCTGCTTACTGTTATTTTGGCGGCGATGTTTCTGGGCGAGCAGGTTCGCCTGTTTCGGCTGGCGGCTGTGGCGCTTGGGATGCTTGGCGTCCTGATTGTATTGGGGCCACGGCTTAGCGCGTTTTCGGGCGACCATGTCGAAAAGACAGCCGCTTTGGGCGCGATGCTTGTTTTGACGGGCGCGCTCTGTGCGGCGCTGGCGCAGATTTATATTCGCAAGCTTGTTCAGAGCGAGCAGACCTCGGCGATTGTGTTTTACTTCTCGGTGACGGCGGCTTTGCTTTCGCTTTTGACACTGCCGTTTGGCTGGGTTGTGCCGACGGGGCGGGNGGCGGCGCTTTTGATTATGGCGGGCTTGCTTGGCGGGATGGGGCAGATCTTTTTGACCTCGGCTTACCGCTTTGCGCCTGCCTCGGTTGTTGCGCCGTTTGATTATGCGTCGATGCTGTTTGCGATTGTGTTCGGGATGGTCTTTTTCAACGAAATTCCCGATATGCGCACAATCGGCGGCGCGGCTCTTGTTATTTTGGCAGGTGTCATCATTATCTGGCGGGAACACCAGCTTGGGCTGGAACGGGGCCGTGCGCGGCGCGGAATGACACCACAAGGGTAGGAGACCGAGATGCCAACAGTTGGAGAAGCGCTTGTCGAGCGGCTGAAAGCGCATGGGGTGAGCCATGTGTTTGGCATTCCGGGGGTGCATACTGTGGAGCTTTATCGCGGGCTGGCAAGCTCGGGGATTGCGCATATTACGCCGCGCCACGAGCAGGGCGCAGGCTTTATGGCCGATGGCTATGCGCGCGCTTCGGGCAAGCCTGGGGTTGCCTTTGTTATCACGGGGCCAGGGCTGACCAATACGTTGACCGCTATGGCGCAGGCGCGCGCGGATTCTGTGCCGATGCTTGTCGTGTCGGGGGTGAACAAGACCCATACGCTTGGCAAGGGGCTTGGCTGTTTGCATGAGCTGCCAGACCAGCTGGCGCTGTCAAAAACAGTCTCTATCAGGGCCGAACAAATAGAAGATGCGGCGGGGCTGATGCCTGCGATTGATGCGGCGTTTGCGGGGATGTCTGGCGCACGGGGCGGGCCTTATCATATCGAAATTCCGATTGATGTGGCCAAGCATGACCATGGCAAAGTGAACAAAGCGCCTGATCTGCCTGCGCCTTTGGCGGCGGATCAGGGCCAGATTAATGAGCTTGCGGCGGAGCTTATGGCGGCCAAGCGGGTCGTGATCCTTGCGGGCGGTGGGGCCAAACGGGCCGAGGCGGCGCTTGGGCAGCTTGCGGAGAAGCTTGATGCGCCTGTGGTGCTTACGGTGAATGCGCGGGGGATGATGCACAAGCATCCGCTCTGTATTCCTGCCAGCCCGAGCTTGAAGGCCGTGCGCGCAGCGATTGCCGAGGCGGATATGGTTTTGGCTGTGGGGACAGAATTTGGCCCGACGGATTATGATATGTATGCGATTGGCGAGATGCCGTCGATGAAGCGGTTGGCGCGGATTGATATTTGTGAACACCAGCTGGCGCGGCATGAGGCCGAGATGCGCGTTAAGGCCGATGCGGGCCTCGCACTTGAGGCGCTTCTTGGGCAGGTGGGCGACAAGCCGATTGCCGACGGCGCGGCGCGGGCCGAGGCGGCGCGCGCAGGCGCTTGGGCCGAGCTGAGCGATGATTATCGT
>P_2C_Liq_1_UnCtyDRAFT_1000264_pt1 | contig 22767 bp, 19 predicted proteins | sample Pon2CUnioCityCA_2_FD_10234 | JGI IMG/M metagenome (IMG submission 10234) | reverse complement strand
CAATTTTCGATATGTTTGCTATACATCAACACTGGGAGAGGGCGCGCCACTTGCGGTTCGCCCCTACGGCCATCTATGGCATGAATTTTGAAAAATGGTATGATTTTATCCACAAATTGGCGATCGCCCTCAAAGAAGCAAATGAAACTCAATATTGAATTTTACTACTCCACAAAACAACCTACTTAACTTCGCCCGAGGCTGAGTCGATCCTCAAAGACCTTCAAGAGATACTAAAGCTTCTAACCAAAATAATAAAAACATCCAAACAAAACATGACCAAATAAAAAACAGCCAACTATTAACTATTAACTATTAACTATCATGTATATTCTCATCGGCGGGGCCGGGATGACGGGGTTAGCCCTGGCTAATACATTACTGAATATCGGTCATACCATTGCCATTGTTGACCCCGATCCGATGGCTTGTCAATATGCCCGTGAAAAGATTGGCGTCATGGCTTTTGAAGGGAGTGCCGTCAATACCACAACTCTGATTGAAGCCGGGATTCGTAAAGCCGATGCCGTGATTGGGGCCTTGCGAGAAGATGCCCTAAACCTGGCATTTGTCACCCTATCTAAACATTATGGCGTACCTCAGATTATTGTGCGCATGAGCGATCGCGACTTTGCCGAACCCTACCAACTGGCTGGGGCCACCCATATTATTAGTACTACCCAACTGGCAATTAACCGCATTATCAATGCGATCGAATATCCTCAAGTCGATGCCATGATGCACTTTGAACAAGGGCAAGTCGAAGTCTTAAAACTCTCACTCCCTCAAGACTGTTATATTATCGGTCGTAGTGTCGCCGAAATTGCCCAAGATGAGCGATTTCCTGAAGGAACCTTGATTATTGGCTATCAAGCCCACGCCCATGAAGATTTGATTATCCCCAACGGCAGTACTATCCTCGAAAGTGGGGCCAACATTTTAGCGGTAACGAAACCGGATTTAGTCCGAGATGTCATCAACTTTCTAGGTTTATGTTCCTGAGAGAACCTTAAACCCCTTAATCATCTTGCAGAGACATCAGTTTTTGGTTAAGACTATCGATATAGCGATTCGCCAGTTCATTGGAGAGTAATCCCTTGCGAACAGCATCATTAATCGCCCCTTTTTCCGCCAGATACAGACGGCGACGTAAGCCATCTAAATAGCCCCCAGGTTCGAGAGGTTCATCTTCATGCGTCATGCGTTGATTATAAAGATGACGCAGTTCTCGTTCAGCGGTAGCAATTCTAGCCTGATAATTTGCAAACAGTTCTTCATAGAGTGACTTGGGTAAACTCCCTGAGTCTAACAAACTATTGAGTTCTTGTTGAGCCGCTTTGGAGGCGATTAACGTCAGTTGTAACTGTTCAATTTTTTCTTTGTGGGGAGAGGGTTGATTGAGGTTAAGTTGTTTCACCAACCAAGGTAAACTCAAGCCTTGTCCAATCAGGGAAACTAACACCGTACTAAAAATTAGCGTGATGACATCTTCTCGCCCAGGTAATGTGAGCGGCAAACTCAGAGCGAGTGCCATCGATAGTGACCCTTTAACATTGCCAAATATCAACACATGTTGCCATTTTAGAGGTAATGGTCTATCAAAAAAGCGAACTAAATAAAGTAAAGGATAAATCGAGAAAATGCGACCAATTTGATAGCCTAAAATCGCTAAAATAGCGCTTGGTAATGTCACCCACAGCACACTCGATTCGACTTCTACACCCACCAATAAAAAGATAAACGTGTTCACACCAAAGCCTGCATATTCCCAAAAATTGAGTAATGTGACTTTAATCGATGCAGAAATTTTATTAAATCCTGAATTGCCAATGACTAAGCCGGCAATCACCACCGCGATCGCACTAGAAACCCCCAAAACTTGCCCAATCTGAAAGGTTCCCAACGACACCGCAACTGTCAACAGGGTATCACTTAACGCATCATTCAATTGCTTGAGGAGTCCAACACAGAGATATCCCAATCCTAACCCTAAAATTGTCCCTCCAATCAAAGCAATAAATAACTGTTCAAATCCTTCACCAACCGTAAACGAACCTTGACGATGAATTGTGCTAATCATTGTCAATAAAACCAGCGCAATCCCATCATTAAACAGACTCTCACCCTCAACAATTGTAATCAACCGTCCCGGAACTTTAACGGTTTTAAACGCTCCAATCACCGACACCGTATCCGTAATTGTTAAAATCACCCCGATCGCCGCCGCCGTAATCCAGACAACCCCTAAGCCAAAACGCAAAAACACCGTCGTAATCGCCGCCGCTAAAACCACCCCTGGCCCGGCTAACAAGAGAATTGGCTTAATCGTACTCCGCAAACGACTAATATCCGTATTAATGGCCGCCTCAAAAATGAGAATCGGCAAAAAGAGATTGAGAATCACATCAGGATTTAAACCAATCCCTGCCGGTAATGCTTGTTTGGTAATCAGCAGTCCCCCTAACACCAACCCCACCACATAGGGAATGCGAAAACGGCGGGTAATCAGGGCAACCGCTGTAGCCACCAAGAGCAAAATAATCGACGCTCCCACCAACCCCGTCACTTGAGTTGAGGTTGTGGTTAACGTCTGATCGACCGTCGGGGATACAGCCTCAGGATAGGTTGTTAACAACACGTTATCGCTCTGGGGTGTCCGCAAGACATGAGGTGTTTGAGTTGTTGCATCGGACTTTTGAGTTGTTTTAAACGAATTGTCTTAAATTTCCTTTAGCCAATTCCATCCCCGCATTTCCTCTAACTTAGGAGGACAAATTAACTTCGACTGTAACGGCGTCATCGTAATATAATTCTGACTCACCGCAATACCATCAATGGGAATCTCAGCCTTGTCGGGTTCATCATCCAACTCTTCCAAGACTTCCCCAGCTAACCAGTAGTAGGTTTTGCCGCGCGGATCAACCCGTTTCTGAAACACATCCGTATAGCGACGTACCCCTTGCCGGGCTAACGTTACTCCCGCAATGCGATCGCCCGCCACCGGTGGAATATTCACATTCAGCAACATCGGTTCCGTGGGGCGATGATCACCCAACTGCTTCAGCAAACGCAGGGCGAATTCCACCGACGCCTCAAAATCCCGAGACGTAAAACTCGCCAAACTAAATGCCACACTGGGAATACCCTCAATATAGCCCTCCAACGCCGCCGAAACTGTCCCGGAATAAAGAATATCAGTGCCCACATTTGCCCCGTGGTTAATCCCCGCCAAAACGAAATCCGGGGGCGAGTCAACTAAAGCACTCAACGCCAACTTAATACAGTCTGAGGGGGTTCCCGAACAAGCCCAGGCAGCAATATCCCGGTGAAAACGATCCTCAACTCGTTCGGCGCGAATCGGCTGGTGCATCGTCAAGCTATGGCCCGTTGCCGATCGCTCGCGATCGGGGCAAACCACCGTCACCTCATGGCCCACCTCAGCTAAAGCATTCGCTAACGATTGCACTCCTTGGGCGAGAATACCGTCATCGTTACCAATTAAAAGTTTCATAAGTTAAGTGAATAGGGAATAGGGAATAGGAAATAGTGAATAGTGAATAGTGAATAGAAGAGGGCAGGGGGCAGGGGAAGTCACGACAGTTAACTGCGTTGATAGCGTAATCCGGGTAGGGCTGAGATAAACCCCATCAATTCTAACTGCAAGAGGGCGCTCGATACAGCCGCCGCTTCCGTACCTGACTTCTCTACAATCACATCAAACGCCGTGGCTTCTGGGGGAACCGCCGCAAAGACGTTAGCCAAATGGGCCGGAACCTCGGGCATTGGGGCGGGATCTGAATCTGGAATGGCAGATAACTTGACAGACTCTCTGTTTTGTGGTAAAGATTTCTCAGATAAAGATTCAGGTCTGAGACGACCAGCGGCAACCGTTACCGTGGGCATCTCTTGTAGGGTTTGCAGCAGATTCTCCTCATCCATAACCAACTGCGCCCCTCGGGTGATTAGGCCCAAACAGCCTCGGGAGTTGGGATTATCGAGGGAACCAGGAACCGCATAGACATCACGACAAAACTCGTTGGCGAGATAGGCGGTAATCAAGGCCCCGGACTTCTGGGGGGCTTCCGTGACGAGGGTGGCGCGACTTAACCCGGCAACGATGCGGTTGCGTTGAGGAAACTGGAGGCGATCCGGGGGCGTTCCGGCGGGATATTCGCTGACGACTAATCCGGTTTCCACAATCTCCTCATAGAGTTTCTGATTACGGCGAGGATAGACCACATCGACCCCGGTTCCCAACACCGCCACCGTGCGCCCTCCTGCGTCCAAACAGGTGCGGTGGGCTTCGGTGTCAATTCCCGCCGCGAGGCCTGAAATCACTGTATATCCCTGGTGCGTGAGGCGGCGACTGAGGCGGCGTGTCCATTTGATGCCATAGGGACTGGGGCGGCGAGTTCCGACAATGGCGATGGTAGGGGCGTTTCCCTCCATCTCTTCAGCATTGGGGAGGCCTCGGTAATAGAGAATGGCCGGCGGACTATGGATCTCTTGCAACAGACGGGGATATTCGGGGTCTGATAACGTCCAGAAGTGGGGATTGGCCTGAAGATGGTTCTCATAGAGACGCTGGGGATCGAGCTGCGATCGCCGTCTAAGGATGTCCGCCGCCAATTGGGGACCAATCCCCTCAACAGCCCGTAACCCCGCCTCTGAGGCTTGCCAGGCGGCTTCGAGAGACCCAAACTCATCTTGCAAGCGACTCATTAGTACAGAACCAATGCGCTTAATTTGCGCCCAAGCCACCCAGTAGGGGCGATCGCCGTTAAAAGAGTCACTCAAGGGTCACATCACCCCTCTTGGGAGGATATCGTCTCGTTGTTGCGATCGCGTAGATGCTCAAACACACTTTTGTCACCGATATCATCAGGAATCGCTTGAGGGAGTTTGCGTAAGCTAAACACCAAAAACAAAATCGCCCAGAGTCCCAACATCACAGGTTTACTTTCTTCAGGAAGCCAGCCCGTGAGATGACCTAATAGTAAAATCGGTACCAACGGGGTGAGAAATTTGGTTTCTAAGCGATTGAAACAAAAGGCTTCTTTGAAATAAATTCCCGTCAAGGCCACAAAGGTAAATCCCACACCCCAAAGGCTATTGGGATGTTCGTACACCGTCAAGGCTAAGGGACTGTCACTCGACAAGACTAGATCCACCGCCGAGGCCACCCCCACTAACCAGCAGGCTTGTAAAAGACGATGTAAGGGGGCCAGATAGATATGAATCGTCAACAGACTGACTCCCAAGGCCAAACAAAAGCCAAAATAGAGCCAGGTGAGGGTGGGTAATAGCCAATCACTGGTTCCGTAGCCCAGGGTTAGGCCCGTTCCCAGGGCAAAGCAAAGGGCCGCCACCGCTAAACCCGCACGATAAATCCGCACTTCGCGGCGATCGCCCTCGGTGATTTGATAGCTTCCAAACTGTCCGAAGTACACAGGAGACTCCATCACGACATCACTCATAAACTCGGGTTCCTCTTTACTATAATCAACAGCACATCATCCTCAGCACATCATCCTCAGCACATCATACTCAGCACCAAGGCGATTTAAGTCTGCTTGTCCAGGGATGCGACGAACTCCGCTTCTAACTGATCATAGGCTCGGATGCTGCGGCGTAACCACTCCAGTTTGAGGGCGGTATAGTCCGCCTCCGTCAGCCGCCAGGGCTGATTCCCTTGACGTAAGCGTTTACTGAGTTCATATAAACATAATGCCGCACTCACGGAGATGTTGAAACTCTCGCTAAAGCCATACATGGGAATCTTGACTCGCACATCGGCATGACTGAGGGCGTAGGTAGACAAGCCGCGTAGTTCTGATCCAAAGAGAACGGCGATTTTTCCATCGATGGGAACCTCATCAATAGGGATAGTCGGTTCGTGGGGTGTTGTCGCCAGCAGGGTGAATCCTTGCTCCTTGAGGCGATCGAGGCAAATGGCAGTATTATTAACGCCATAGTCGTCATAGCGATGTAAACTCAGCCAGCGATCGGCCCCTAAACTCACCTGTTGGTTTGGGTCAAATTCCGTATCTCGTTCGATGATATGGACATCCTGCACGCCAAACCCCTCACAACTGCGAAGCACGGCACTGGCATTATGGGGTTTATGAATCCCCTCTAAGACGACGGCAATTTGTCGCGTTCGTTTGGCTAACACCTCATCGAGGCGATCGACACGGGCCTCAGTCAAATACTGGCTGAGATAAGCGATAAGCTCGTGTTGGGTTTGTAGATCCATACGGTCATTGTCAATAATTGTTATCCCCTCCCCCTTGCCTCTTGCCTTCTTCTGTTCACTATTCACCATTCACTATTCACTATTCACCATTCACTATTCACTATTTTCACCCCTGCAACAAATGATGTTCGATCGCAAATCGGACTAACTCCGAGCGATTGCTAGTATCTGTTTTACGTAGTAGATTACTGACGTACTTTTCAATGGTTCGGGAACTCAGATAAAGGCGATCGCCAATTTGATTATTCGACAAGCCTTGACTCAACAGTTCCAGGACTTCCTGTTCTCGGTCTGTCAGGTCAATCTTAACATCCGGACCGTCTGGGACGGGTGTAGGGGGAGGTGTGGCCACGGCCGAGGCGTGACTCATCATGGTGTAGCGATCGAGGAAGTTGCGGACGACGGCGGCCAACTCCTCTAACTCGAAGGGTTTGGGCATATGCAGATCAATACCCGCCTGATAGCCGCGAATGCGATCGCGAGTCTCGTTGCGGGCCGTCAAGAAAATCACCGGCAACAGGCGAAAGTTAGGCTGCTGGCGAATCTGTCGCACCAACTCATAGCCATCCATTTCTGGCATGATGGCATCGGTAATGAGTAAATGGGGTTGGTGGCGATCGAGTTTGGCTAACGCCTCCCGTCCGTTGACGGCCGGGATAGCGGAGTAACCTGAGAGTTCCAGATAATCGGTGATGGACACACGAGTGGCTAAGTCATCCTCCACCACCAAAATTGTCAGAGGCATAGAGACCGTTAAAAGGCGGACACCTGTAAGCTAGAGGGCCGGCCCAAGTTGCCAACCAGGGTTACGCCCCGTTGATTGGCATGAAGATGACGTAGGATTTTATAGAGAATTTCCACCTCATCCGGCTGTCCGATCGCAGCGGCCAAGTCCTCTAGGGACATGGGTTTGTTAGCTTGTTTGAGAACGGCCATCGCCTCTCGTTGCACCGACAACACCGCCGCTGCGGCTTTCTTGCCGGCTTCAACTCCCGGCTGATGATAGGCATTAACGTTCACGAGAGAGGCATAGAAGCCCACAGCACGCTCATACAGGGCGATTAACATCCCCACCGAGAAGGGGCTGACCTCCGGTACAGTAATGGTAATGGAGTCCCGTTGATTGTCAAAGAGGGCTTGGCGAGTTCCCTGCAAAAAGCCTGAGAGATAATCTCCCGAAGTGACTCCTGGATCGATTTCCGTCGATTCTCCCTGGCGATCGCCGAGGACTTCAATAAAGGTGACAAAGAAGTTGGCTACCCCTTCCCGCAACTGTTGCACATAGGCATGTTGATCGGTCGATCCCTTATTGCCATAGACCGCAATACCCTGATGGACAACATTACCATCGAGATCTGTCTCTTTACCCAGAGATTCCATCACAAGCTGTTGCAGGTAGCGACTGAACAACAACAGAGAGTCTTTGTAGGGCAGAATCACCATATCTTTTTCGCCCCGGCCATTGGTGGCCGCGTACCAGGCCAACGCCAACAGGGCCGCTGGATTTTGTTTGAGATCCCGCACCCGCGTCGCCTCATCCATAGCCTTGGCCCCCGCCAACATCGCGCGAATATCAATCCCTTGCAACGCCGCAGCGGGGAGTCCCACGGCCGACATTTCCGAGGTGCGTCCTCCCACCCAGTCCGCCATCGGTAAACGACCTAACCAGCCTTCGCTTTGGGCTTGATGATCGAGTTTGCTGTCTACGCCGGTGATGGCTACGGCTTGTTTCGTAAAATCGAGTCCAGCCTTGTCAAACGCCGCTTTGACCTCAATCATGCCATTGCGGGTTTCTGGGGTTCCGCCGGACTTAGAGATAATGAAGACTAGAGTAGTTGAAAGGCGATCGCCCAATCGCGCTAAAGTGCGATCGATGCCCTGGGGATCACTATTATCAATAAAATGAATATCTAACGGGGCATCAAGGGGAGCTAAAGCATCGGCGACAAATTCCGGACCGAGGGCCGAACCGCCAATACCAACCGAGAGAATATCCGTGAAGCGATCGCCCGCCCGAGGATGGAGTGCCCCTGAATGGATCTTGGCCACCAAACTCTCGATTTGCTCAAGAGTGTCAATCACCTCCCGTTTGATGGTCTCCGTCGGTGCGAGATCCGGATCTCGTAGCCAGTAATGGCCCACCATTCGCTCTTCATCTGGGTTGGCGATGGCCCCGGCTTCGAGGTCTGCCATCGCTTGGAAAGCGGTCTCGAAGCGGGGAGTCAAGCGATCGACGAGGGTCTCATCGAAAGAGATACGGCTAATATCGACATAGACCCCTAGCTGCTCATGATAATAGAGCCAGTCCCGATAGCGTTTCCAAAGTGTGGCAGCGTCCATCTGTTGCGTTTTACCTCTAGCCATACGGTCAACGTGATCCAGTCAAGTCTCGACTGGCAAGCATTTCAGAACAGCCTATCACGACAATTTGAGAGATTGATGAAAAAAGCTTCACAGAAAAGTAGAAATTGCAACTATCATAGAGTGAAGCGGTGGTACCTCCAAACAGTGCGTCTGATCAACTGTGATCAACAGCGTACTGATCGAGATTGCCAACTCAGTCGCTGGGTCAAGTGTGGAACGTCACTGTACGGGGCTACATCAAACGGTGCTACATCAGTCATTGCTAGATCAGTCATTGCTAGATCAGTGATCACGACAGCGCCTATTGGTTAACTGGCGGCGGAGATGAATTCTAGCGAGCTGAGACTCAATCGATCTATGAACCGACAACACCCGCAACAGTCAACAGACCGGGGCGATCGCCAGTTCCCCTCAGTCTCGTCCCTCTGTTGACCTGTTGACAGGTCTCCACCGAGTCCACAACCCTTCAGCATCTCGATACACGGGTTCTCTCCTTCGCTACACGTAACCAAGTAACTTATGACTTCATCTATGACATCTGTAACTCCCGAACAAACATCTCTTCCCAAAACCGATCCCGATTCCCAGTCCACAGTCGACGAAACGCCCGCCAACTTTGAGTCATTTAATCTCCGACCCGAGATCCTAGAAGGCATCCAGGAAGCTGGATTCCGCGTCCCCAGCCCCATTCAGCAACAAGCGATTCCCGTGATCCTACAAGGACGCGATGCGATCGCCCGCGCTCAAACCGGAACCGGTAAAACCGCCGCCTTCGGCCTACCGGCCATGAATGCTGTCCATCGCGACAGCAGCGAAGGAGTCCAAGTCCTCGTCATTGTCCCCACCCGTGAGTTGGCCTCCCAAGTCAGCGACGAACTCTATCGTCTCGGTCGCTGTGCCGGTATCCGCACCGTCGCCGTCTATGGCGGACAGTCCATCGAACGCCAAGTCTCCCTCATCCGTCGCGGCGCCCAAGTGGTCACCGCCACCCCCGGCCGGCTCCTCGACCACCTCAAATCCAAGCGCCTCAAAGACTTCTCTCCCTCCATTGTCATCCTCGACGAAGCCGATGAAATGCTCGATATGGGCTTCCTCGACGATATTGAGGAAATCTTCACCTACCTCCCCAAAGAGCGGCAAACCCTACTCTTCTCAGCGACCCTTCCCTCGGCCATTCGCCAGTTGTCGAAGAAGATTCTCACAGACCCCCTCTCGATTGATGTCACCCCCAAAGACTCGACCATCAATACGGACATCACTCAGCGCTACTATGTGCTAGAAGAGCGCGAACGGGAAGAAGCTCTCGTGCGCCTGATTGACACGGAAGCCCCCAACAAGGCCTTAATCTTCTGCCGCACCAAAAAAGAGACCGATATGCTCTGCACGACCCTGGTTTCGCGGGGCTATGCCGCCAGTTCCCTTCATGGGGATATGCAGCAACGACAGCGCAACGAAGCCATTGAGAGCTTCAAAAAGGGACGCATTGACCTACTGATTGCCACCGACGTGGCGGCGCGGGGCTTAGATATCAACGATGTCACCCACGTCTTTAACTATCACATCCCCTTCGACTCCGACAGCTACGTTCACCGCATTGGCCGCACCGGACGCGCGGGACGCAAGGGAACCGCCATCACCCTCGTCACTCCCCTAGAGTTCAAGAAACTCACCCGAATTATGCACGTTGCCGGTTCCCCGATGGTCTATGGGGAAGTTCCCACCATTGGCGAAGCCAAACAACAATATCAGGTGGAACTGGCCTCGAAGCTGCAACACCAGCATATTCAGGAAGAAGCCGCTGAGTTGCTGCGACGACTCGAAGAAGATGTTGACATCAACCAAATTGCCTGTAAGGCTCTGTCAATGCTTCTCGAACAACAACCTGTGGGTGGCCCCAGTCGCATTGGTTTCAGTGTTCAGGAAGTCGAAAACCTCCTGCACCGGTCCAAACGTCGCAAGAGTGGTCCTCGCAAACGTCGCAACAACTATCGTCCCCGGCGCAATCGCCGCTAACATCGGTTTCGTTAGTTGCCAGTTCGTGGCCAGTTAAACGTTAATATTTGACGCTTAAACACGTCTTAGGGCTGTTCATCACTCTGTTGATGGGCAGCCCTAATTGATTGACCGAGCCGATTATCAAGCTAAGCCGTTTGAAACGATAACTCTTTGAGTTGATGACAGCCATCGAGGCCCAGTTGTGGTTTCTGACGATAGCGGGGTTCAGGGGACCAAACGGTAACCGTTTTGTTGAGGGAAATCAGATAGAGATATTCCACATCGGGATCATACTCTACGCCAACCCGTAAATTAGAAAAGTCATCCTCACAACTTTCAAAGCCAAAACGGACGGTGACTTGAGCGAGTAAACATTCTGGGGTGTAACGATGTTCCCCCGCCGTTTCTCGCTCATCCCAAAATTTCAGCAAAAAGCGTTCGAGTTTCGGTAGAACTTTCTCAGGCGCACCGTTGCGACTGACGTAGAGAAGTCCAGGATTTTGTTCGACGAGGATATGACAGGTGATGCTCATTAAAAAAGTCTCCTTGGCTGTGGTTTAGCCCCCCAATGGTGGACGGGGCAATTTTGTGAGGGGGAAGCGGCCTGCAAAAGACCGAGTTTGCTAGTTATTGGGGAAGTTTATATTGTCCAACAATACGTTTGGCAAACTCAGGAACATGATCGTCGAGTTTGTCAGGATAGTTGCGCTGGACATAGAGGTAATTGCGGGTAAAGTGAGAGTCAATGGAAAACCGGGCATATTCTAACCCTTTCGGGCCGACGCGCTCAATCACAACTCCCATTAGTTGAGCGGCCCACATCGGCAGGGTGACTCCCTTATCATAGGCGGGAATACTCTGTTGGACCGCTTGACGGCGATCGCCGCGAGAGGACACAGGTTGAGTTTCCAACTGAGACTGCACCAAATCTAACATTTCCTGGCCGGTGTCGTTGCGTACCAGAATCCATTGCCAGCCAAAGGGAGCGCCCATATAGCCCACGACTAAGTCCGCCAGGCCATTCACATAGTCAAAACAACTCATGCAAGATGGGGCAAAGACATCTTTCAGTTCCTTGGTATTTAAACCAAAGAAGGGGACTTTTTCAATGGAGCCATCTTCATGTTTGAAATGCACCCGAAAGTCCTGCATAAACTCATAATGCACCACGGTTTCCGGAGAGCGACTGGTGGTTTCTAGGAATTTCTGTAAGCCGGCGCGGGTGACGTTATCGACACAGGGCGTTCCCAAAACATAGAGTTTTTCAAGACCCAATTTATCCTGGACTGCTCGTAGGGCTTGAATTTGGCAACCGACACCAATCACCAGTAAGCGTTTAAGTCCTGATTGTTCCACCTGTTCGAGAACGGAGAGGTTGGGGGATAAGGTGGGTTTGTTGACTCGGGCCGCGAGAACCTCCTCGGGGGTGCGGGCAATAATGGGCATCGGCTGAAAGCGATCATCGGGGGAGTTTTGGACGCAAACGACTCCTTCGACTTTGCCACTGTTCAACATTTCACAGGCAATTGTGCTGACAATTCCTGTCCATTGCGCCCCTTCAATGGGTTCAGTTTTGCGGGCAGCCATCATCGATTGGTGAACCCCAAAATAGGTTTCGGCTTCTTGTTCGAGGTGTCGCGATCGCCCGTGAATTTGGTCTTCGAGTTCTGTAAATTGTTGGTGAATAAAGGCGCAGGCCTCTTTCACATAATGAATGTAATGAGTATCGCACAGGCCGCATTCACTACAAAGGGCTTTGGCGGGACGAGGGCCACCCGGTTTAAGTCCTTTGGCTTTGTAGTGGCGGGGTTCGGGGGAGGAAGCAGAAGAAGGTGTGGGGGAGTTCACCGCAGTCATGGTTGTGTCTTGTCCGTATCTGAATAGCTTAGGAAACCGTCCTCTTTCACCATACCGCACGTCTGGGATCTTACCGCCGCTCGGGGTCGTCCGGGGTGGGTCGGAGTCAGCGTTTTGCCGAAAACTGTTGGGCTAAGGTGCGGGCCAGTTTGAGAGAATCATGACGAACCATGCCCGACTCACGATCTTCGCTCATGATATTGGCCAAAATAATGTGTCGTCCCAAGCGTTCGACGACATCGAGATCTAAGTCTACGGGATGGGATTGTTTTTGAGCATAGCGGATGAGCGATCGCGCTGAGGGCTTACTTTTCTGAACGATCACCGCGTCAAAGATGGGGCGATCGCCGCAGGCCCGGTCAATAGCTAAGATATGCTCAGAGACCGTATAACCATCGGTTTCTCCCGGTTCCGTCATGATGTTACAGACATAAATCCGCAAGGCCGAAGAACGAGCGATCGCCTCAACAATATCAGGAACCAAGAGATTGGGAATCACACTGGTATATAAACTTCCTGGGCCAATCACGATGACTTCTGCTTTGGCGATCGCCTCAATCACCCGAGGTAGCGGGGGTGGCGTCTCAGGAACACAGCCAACCCGGACAATTTTACCCCGAGCCTCAGCAATACTCGACTCTCCCTGAATGCGCCGGCCGTCCGTTAACTCCGCCCAAAGTGTCACATCCGTCAACGTCGCCGGTAACACTTCCCCCCGCACCGCTAACACCTGAGAACTCGCCACCACCGCTTGCTCTAAATCCCCAGTAATATCGGCCATAGCTGCTAAAAACAGATTGCCAAAACTATGGCCACTCAGCCCCGTTCCTCCTTGAAAGCGATATTGAAATAACTCCGCTAACAGGGTTTCCTCGTCCGCCAAGGCGGCTAAACAGTTACGAATGTCTCCAGGAGGCAAAACACCAATTTCGCGCCGTAAACGCCCCGATGAGCCGCCATCATCGGCCACCGTCACCACCGCCGTAATGTTAGCACTGTAAGTCTTGATTCCCCGTAACAGGGTCGATAGGCCCGTTCCTCCTCCCAAGGCGACAATTTTGGGGCCGCGATGCAGTCGCCGCCGTTCCATGAGAGCATCGATTAACTCGCCATTGTCTTCAGGTTTGAGGGCATCATGAATCGAACCCATGGTGCGAGTTTGCCCCCACAACAGCAGCAACAGACCCGTAATAACCACCAGTGGACCACTAATATAGTTGGGAACCCGCGTGGCAATGGTTGTTAGGGCAGTTTCGACGAACTGTAATAGATAATAGACGGGGGTGAGTTTTGTCCAAATGGCAATCCCGAGCAACGCCAACACCATCCCGGTTGCACTGACAACTAACCATCGCTTTAACGATAGCCCCGGAGAGAGCCATTTGAACCATTGCTTGGCACGATAGGGGGTTCGACTTCGCGAAACTCGTTTCAAATCACGGATTGTCTGTTTCATGGCAGCGGGGACAAGCAAGGCATCATAGCAGTTTCGGGTCTAGCCGTTTCGGGTCTAGCCGTTTCGGGTTAAGTCACGCTCAAGTATGGCAACATGATAGAGCAGTCGCGGGAAATGACGGAGTTCATGGCGCGTTTGGAGCACAACTTGGATCACAACGGTGGAGATCATGGCCAAGAGCCGGGCCAAGAGCCGGGCCAAGAGCTTCGCAATGGCGACTCTGTTCGGCGCGATCGCAATTGTCCTTCAGAACCGATCGTTGAACTCAAAGGGATCTCTAAATCCTTTGGGCATAACGTGATCCTCGACGAGATAGACTTGACAATCTATCCCGGAGATGCACTAGGGATTATCGGGCCATCCGGAACCGGTAAATCGACCATTCTACGGCTCATCGCAGGCTTACTTCCGCCCGATTCGGGAGAAATCTACATCAAGGGCCAATTACGCCAAGGCTTGATTGAGGATAACCGCGATCCCATTGGAATTGGTATGGTGTTCCAGCAAGCGGCCCTGTTTGACTCTCTCACCGTTGATGAAAATGTGGGCTTTTCTCTCTATCAACATTCCAAATTACCTCATAAACAGATTCGTCAGTTAGTCGAGGAGAGTTTAGAACGAGTGGGGTTGGGAGGAAGTGCTGATCTCTATCCGGCCCAACTGTCGGGAGGGATGCGTAAACGAGTCAGTTTTGCCCGCGCTATCATTGATCACCCTGATGATCCCAGCCATACCTCCGAAATTTTGCTTTATGATGAACCCACCGCTGGACTCGATCCCATCGCCTCGACAGTGGTTGAAGATTTGATTCGGGATCTCCATGTGGGGCAGAAACACTACAGTTGTGGTACCTATGTCATGGTGACTCATCAAGAGAGTACCATTCGCCGCACTACGGATCGGGTGATTTTTTTATATCGCGGTAAAGTACAGTGGGAGGGTCATGTTCACGAGCTTGATGAAACGGATAATCCGTTGATTCGCCAATTTCGTACCGGTAGTATTGATGGCCCGATTCAGGCGGCTGGATAGGTACAGTAGATAGTTCATTGATACACTCTATAGACGCAGGTCACGAGGAATTATTATGCGATCGCGGACGCTTCGAGAAGGCTCTTTAGGCTTATTTATTCTTTTAGGATTAGGATTGTTTGGACTGCTCTCCCTTTGGCTACGAGGCGTGACCGTTGGACGAGACACGTACGAGTTTGTGATCGAGTTTGAGGATGCGCTAGGAATGCAAGCAGGCGCACCAGTTCGCTATCGTGGCGTACGGGTTGGCCGCTTAGTGGGTGTGGTTCCAGGAACCAATGGTGTTGATGCAAAAGTTGAAATTCTCTCAGAGGATCTTAAAATTCCTCGTCCCCCCTATGTTGAAGCCAATCAAATTGGCTTTATTGGGGAAACCACCATTGATATCCTCTCCCCGGATCAGCCTCTTCCTCAAGCCCGAGAGTTGGCCGCCCCCCTCGACTCAAATTGCGATTCTCAGGTGATTATTTGTGATGGCGATCGCGTCCTCGGTCGTGTTGGAGTCAGTTTCGAGAAGTTAACTCGCGCTTCAACTCAATTTACCGAGTCGTTTAGTGATCCCGAGTTCCGAGAAACGCTTCAAATTCTCTTAGAAAATACCGCTCAAGCCAGTGAAGATATTGCCGGATTAGCTCGCAATGTCTCGGAAATGACGGTCTTTTTTCAGGAGGAACTCGGGGTTTTATCGGATTCAGCCCTGGTGACGACGCAAACGCTAACCCGCACCGCTGAGGAGTTTGGCCAGACGGCGGCTGGGTTTAATCAGACGGCGGTGGAACTCAACCGCCTCACGGTAACGGCGAATCAACTCCTTGAAGAAAATCGAACCAGTTTGGTGACAACCCTAGACAATCTTAATATGATGAGTCGGGAGTTACGCTTGGCGGCGACGGGGTTAACGCCGTTGTTGCAGGAGAGCGATCGCACCTTAAGATTAGTCAATAGCAATTTATCGCAGTTGGAACAGGCGAATTTAATTGCCGATCTTGAGGTATTGGTCAATAATGCCACGGTGTTATCTGAAAATGCCGCCGTCGCCTCCCAAAATCTACGGGATGTTTCGGAAGCCGTTAATGATCCCGCTAATCTGTTGATGTTGCAAGAAACCCTATCCTCGGCTCGTTCAACTTTTGAGAATGTGGAAAAAATCACCTCTGATTTAGATGAGTTAACGGGAGATCCTCAATTGCGGGAAAATCTGCGACGGATTATCAATGGGTTGAGTGGTTTAGTCTCTCTAAGTGATCAACTCGAACAGGAAACGGAACTGGCCCAGGCCTTAGCGGTTCTCGATGAACAACGCAAACAACTCGAAGCCTCTCAAAATAATGGATTAGAAAACGATGGGTTAGAAAACGATCGCTTAGAGAAACAACGTCTTCAATCTTCTCCCCCGCCCTCTCCTGAGCCGCCTGAGTCGTTTCAGCGCAAAGAACGGCTATGATTAAGGCTTACGACATCCTAATCGTTGAATTGATCTTCTAGCAATGGCAGAACCGCAACACGAACCGGCTTGGGTTGAAATTGGCCGCATTGTCGCTCCTCAGGGGGTGCGTGGATTGATGCGCGTCTATCCTGACTCGGATTTCCCCGAACGCTTCCTCGAACCGGGGCGGCGTTGGCTACGACGTAAAGGCGGCGGCCAGCCTGAAGCGGTGGAATTGCTCGGAGGGCGAGAGATCCCCGGAAAGGGACTGTATGTGATTGAACTCGAGGGAATTGAGACACGAGAGGCGGCGGAATCCTTGCGGAATGCGGTGTTAGTGGTTCCCGAGGGCGATCGCCCCCAACTCGAAGCCGGCGAGTTTCATGTTGGTGATTTACTGGGGTTGGAGGTGTTTCATCACCAAACTGGGGAACGGTTGGGGGTGACGATTGATATTTTCTCCGCCGGAAATGACTTATTACAAGTTCAATTAGACGAGAGTTTTTTACCACAGAAGCCAGTAGAAGTCAAGAAAAAAAAGGGAAAGAAACGTCAAAAACCCCCGGCACCACCGACGGTTTTTATTCCCTTTGTTGAGGCGATCGTGCCGGTGGTGGATTTAGAGAATCGACGGCTAGAAGTTGATCCGCCTGCTGGATTATTGGAGTTATAACCGTAAAATCGCCTTAAATGTCTCAATTTTCGAAGAATCTGCCGTTCGTTAAGATATTAAAAAAGATTACAACGACCTGTCCGAACTGAGATTTGATTTTATACACTGAATCAAATTACTCACGCTAGAGGATTAGACCATGGGCTTATTTGACCGGGTATTGGGAGCGCAGCGTCGGACAGATGTCACATTGGGGCCAGCCGAAGCCTTTATCGGCATTCCCCTGTTGGCGATCGCCGCCGACGGTTATATTGCCAAAGAAGAAGTGCAAGTTTTGGTGACAACCCTGTGTCGCCTAAAAATGTTTCGTAGCTATTCGAGTGATGTGATCGCCTCGACAATTGATCGCCTTATGGGGGTGATTCAACGACAAGGACCAGAAGCGTTGCTCTCTGCCGCTGTTGCGACCCTTCCTCATGACCTCTACGAGACAATTTTTGCCGTCACCACGGATATCATTTTAGCCGATGGCGAAGTCTCCCCCGAAGAAGAGGTGTTACTGAATGAACTGCATCAGCTTCTCAATATCCCCGATGATTTAGCGGTGCAAATCATCAACGTAATGATCATCAAAAATCGAGGTTAAGTCGAGACTCAACCATCCCCAATCGCCTCAGGCCCAGCGCGATCCCCAGGGAACAGCCCCTCGACGAACACCGTCAGCCGTGTCATTGCTCCCTGTCGATTGAACGAATACGCCCCATGAGACAATTTAGCCCTCGTCCTTGTCCCTGTTGCACCCCCATTGACTCAGGAACCCCAATCGAGACCCTACAACTGGCGATCGCACTGGTGTTGGGCTTCTCAGTGGTCGAATGGCTCACAGGACAGGTTAGCCATAGCCTCTCGCTGCTGGCGGACTCGGGCCATATGCTCACCGACGCGATCGCCCTAAGCCTCGCCCTCTGGGCCACCTGGCGAGTACGCCTGAGAAGCCAGAGGGGACAAACTCAAACAGGACTGGCTCAAACCACACGTACCGAAAGCGGGGTCGCCATCATCAATGGACTGTCCCTATTGCTGATGGCCGCCTTCGTCATTTGGGAAGCCTTGCGACATCTAGCTCATCCCCCCGAAGAATTGCTCAGTTTGCCCGTGTTAGGGGTGGCCCTGTTGGGATTAGTCATCAATACCACCAGTGCCAAATTACTGCATCAAGAGAGTCAAACCAACTTGAACCTAGAAGGGGCCTTTCTTCATGCCGTAGCCGACGCTATGGGGTCCGTGGGAGTGATTATTGCGGCGATCGTGGCCTATGTCTGGGGCTGGCATTGGGTTGATACTGCGATCGGCCTAGCCATTGCCGGATTTATTACCCTCAGTGCCATACCGCTGTTAGCCAAAGCTGTTGCACAGTGGCGGACACCCGTCAAGGCTGTACAAGAGACGCCGAGTTTGTTAGAAGTGGGCAAGGCGCAGCTAAACCCCGACTCAACCTCGACCTTAGTTAACCCACGGCGATCGCCCCCCAACCCCTCCAACTCCTACTCTTGCCAATATCTCAAACCCCAACCGAAACACCGCTCTCTCCTCTCGGGAACTCGGGCCAAAAATGTCAAAGTCCGTTGATGATCGCGTTACGGGTACCGAAGTTATGTTATTGGTGCAGAGGGTGAGAACGGTTGTTTTGAGTCAAACCCCTGGACTCCCTCAACGCCGTCAACGGACTCGTCCACCTCGGTCAATGCCCGAATACCCCGGAAATCAAGCGCCCGGAAACGCAACCCCTAAACGGAACTTATGAATAAAGTTATTTACTCCAACCCAGACAACACGCCGATTAAGGTTGAAGACGATCGTACTGGCATGAGTCCCGAAACCCTGAAACGGGCCTTTGCTGACCATCTCTTCTATCTTCAGGGCAAAGATCAGACCATCGCCACCCTCAACGACTACTATCTGGCCCTAGCCTACATGGTGCGCGATCGCCTACTGCATCGTTTCATCAAAACCGTCCGCACCTACAGCGAAGAAAACGTCAAAGTTGTCTGCTACCTCTCGGCTGAGTTCCTCATGGGACGGCATTTAGGCAACAACTTAGTGAATCTGGGTCTATTCGAGACCGTTGCGCAAGTCATCGAAGAATCCGGACTCAGCCTCGAAGAACTCCTCGAACAAGAACAAGATCCCGGCCTCGGCAACGGTGGCTTAGGACGGTTAGCCGCTTGCTTCCTCGATTCCCTCGCCACCCTAGAAATTCCCGCCATCGGTTACGGGATTCGCTACGAATTTGGCATCTTCCACCAGATTATCCAAGACGGTTGGCAAGTCGAAATCCCCGACAACTGGCTACGATTCGGCAACCCCTGGGAAATTCCCCGGCCCGAAGACACCGTGGAAGTGAAACTCGGCGGCCATACCGAAATGTCCCACGATAGTAGCGGACACGCTCGCTGGTGTTGGATTCCTGATCGCACCGTCATCGGTATTCCCCATGACACCCCCGTTCCCGGCTACCAAACCAACACCGTCAACCCCCTGCGACTCTGGAAAGCCGAAGCCAGTGAGGCCTTTAACTTTGATGCCTTCAACGCCGGCAACTATGACCGGGCCGTGGCCGAGAAAATCAACTCCGAAACCATCTCCAAGGTTCTCTATCCCAACGACAATACCCCCCAAGGTCGGGAGTTGCGCTTAGCACAACAATACTTCTTTGTATCGGCATCGTTACAAGACTTAATTCGTCTGCATCTGCGCACCAACCGTTCCCTAGAGAACTTCCACGAACGGGTGGCCATTCAACTCAACGATACTCACCCCGCCATTGCCGTGGCCGAACTGATGCGCCTGTTCCTCGACGAACATAACCTGGATTGGGATACCGCCTGGAGTATCAGCCAAAAAACTCTCTGCTATACCAACCACACCCTGCTTCCCGAAGCCTTGGAACGGTGGTCTGTGGAGTTGTTTAAATTCCTGCTTCCTCGTCACCTAGAACTGATTTACGAAATCAACTTCCGCTTCCTCGAAGATGTGCGGATCTGGTTCCCCGGTGACGATGAACTGGCGCGGCGCTTATCAATCATCGAAGAAGGTCCCGAAAAACAAGTTCGTATGGCCCACCTCGCCTGCGTTGGTTCTCATGCCATCAACGGCGTGGCAGCCCTACATACGGAACTGTTAAAGAGCCAGACCCTACGGGATTTTGCGCGTTTGTGGCCTGAAAAATTCTTCAACAAAACCAACGGCGTTACCCCCCGTCGCTGGATGTTGCTGAGTAACCCCAAACTCTCTCAACTGATTACTGAGAAAATCGGTGATGGTTGGCTCAAAAATCTCGAACAACTCAGTGGACTTGAGAAATGTATTGAAGACAAGTCCTTCCGCAAACAATGGCAAGAGATTAAACGGCAAAACAAACAAGAGTTGGCCGCCTATATCAAAGCTAAACGAGGCATTGATGTCAATCCTGATTCCTTGTTTGATGTGCAAGTGAAGCGGATTCATGAATATAAACGGCAGCATTTAGCCGCTTTGCACATTATCACCCTCTACAACCGTATTAAGCGCAATCCTGACGCGGACATTTTGCCTCGGACCTTTATCTTTGGCGGTAAAGCAGCACCGGGCTACATCATGGCCAAGTTGATTATTAAACTGATCAATGCCGTGGGAGAAGTGGTTAACAAAGATCCCGATGTTCGCGGACGCTTGAAAGTGGTGTTTTTGCCCAACTTCAATGTCTCGCTTGGGGAGCGGATTTATCCGGCGGCTGATTTGTCCGAACAGATTTCGACGGCGGGTAAAGAAGCCTCGGGAACCGGCAATATGAAGTTTGCCATGAATGGGGCCTTGACGATTGGAACGCTTGATGGAGCAAATATCGAGATTCGTGAAGAAGCTGGGGCGGACAACTTCTTCCTCTTTGGCTTGACGGCTCAAGAGGTTCAAGACTTGAAGGCTAAAGGGTATAATCCTCGGTCTTACTACGAGAATAACCCGGAATTGCGGGGGGCGATCGATCGCATTGCTAATGGGGACTTTTCTCCGGGCGATCGCGATCGCTTCAAACCCATCGTCGACAACCTGCTCTATGGCGATCCCTTCATGCTGTTAGCCGACTATCAAGCCTACATTGACTGTCAGCAAGAAGTGAGTAAAGCCTATCGCGATCTCGACTCCTGGACACGCATGGCCATTCTCAACTCCGCTCGCATGGGGAAATTTTCGAGCGATCGTACCATCGACGAGTATTGCAAAGAAATTTGGAATGCCAAACCCGTAAACATCGAGTTAGAGGAGTATTCCCAGGAAGAAGCGACCCTAAAACGTTCCGTCAAGATGCGCTAATCCATCCCAAAACAGATTAAACTCAAACAAAGAAAGGGGAGAGGCTCGATGGTTCAAGTCTCTCCCCTTTGATCGATTTTCTAATCCCCGAGCGTTCCCCCTATTCACTATTCACTATTCCCCATTCCCCATTCACTATTCACTATTCACTATTCCCCATGGCCGCCACCCTAGCCCTCATCGCCCACGATGCCCAAAAAGACACATTGGTTAGTTTTACCCAAGACTACCGTTCCATTCTCGGCCGCTATCATCTCATCGCCACCGGAACCACCGGGCGACGGATTCAAGAAGCCACCGACTTAGCCGTCGAACGAATGGAATCAGGTGGAATGGGAGGAGACACCCAAATCGCGGCCCGAGTGGTTAATGGCGATGTTGTTGCCGTCATTTTCCTCATCGATCCCCTCTACGCCCAACCCCACGAACCCGACATTCAAGCCCTATTGCGGGTTTGCAACGTCCACAACGTCCCGTTAGCCACCAACCTAGCCACCGCCACCGCTGTCATTCAGCAACTGGCCACCCACCGCGTCGCCCACCTCATTTTTAACCCCGCCGCCGGCCAAGGAAACCCCGATCGCGAACTAGCTTTAATTCGCGAACAACTGCAAGATCGGATTCACCTAAATGTCTTGGTGACAGAACCTGACACAGATTTAAAAGCCTTAGTTCAGCAGGCGCTGGAGTCGGGAACTGATTTAGTCATCGCCTCTGGGGGAGATGGAACCGTCTCCACCGTTGCCGATGCCCTATTACATACAGAAATTCCTCTCGGGGTGATTCCTCGGGGAACCGCCAACGCCTTCGCCAGTGCCTTGGGGATTCCGCAAAATATCCGTGGGGCCTGTGAGTTACTCATTTCGGGAACCAACCGCGTGATTGATGCGGCCCGTTGTAATGAGCGAACGATGATTCTCCTGGCTGGGATTGGCTTTGAGGCGGATGTGGTGGAGTTAGCCGATCGCGAGAAGAAAGACCGTTGGGGGGTGTTAGCCTATCTCTGGGGCGGTGTGCAACGGTTCAATGAGGGGGAGCAGTTTGATGCAGAAATTGAGATTGATGGGGAAGTGCGTCAGTTCCGGGCCGATGCTATTACCATTGCCAACCTAGCCCCACCCACCTCGATTTTGGCCCAAGGCTTTGGCGAGACGATTCCCGATGATGGGGTGTTAGAGATTACCATTGGCACTACAGAAAACCGTTTACAGGCACTTAACGCCCTCACCAGCATGGTGGGAGCGGCAATTTTGAAAACGGAGACCCAACGGGACGATATCATCTGTTTACGGGCGGCTAAGCTGCGGGTGACGGCGGACCCGGTTAAGAATATCGTGATTGATGGGGATGTGGTGGCAACGACTCCGGTTGAGGTGGAGTGTTTAGCGAAGGCGTTGACGGTGATTGCACCGTTGTCG
>P_2C_Liq_1_UnCtyDRAFT_1000263_pt1 | contig 22817 bp, 20 predicted proteins | sample Pon2CUnioCityCA_2_FD_10234 | JGI IMG/M metagenome (IMG submission 10234) | reverse complement strand
ACAACGGTGCAACAGATCTACCCCACTTGCTAGCCTGTTTAGAACAACAAACCTATCCCGCCGAGGCGATCGAATACCTACTCGTCGACAACAACAGCCAGGACAACACCGCCGAGCAATTAGAGAAAGCGGCCCAAACTGCAAAAATCCCCCTCAAACCCCTATCAGAAGCGAAAATCCAGAGTTCCTACGCGGCCCGCAACCGAGGTATTCAAGCGGCGACCTCAGATCTGATCGCCTTGACCGACGCCGACTGTCGCCCAGAACCCACCTGGCTCGAACAGTTGCTGCAACCCTTTTGCAACCCCGAAGTGGGGATTGTCGCCGGCGAAATTTTGGCCCTACCGCCGCAAACCTTTCTCGAACGCTACGCCGAAGAGCAAAAAACCCTCTGCCAAGCCTACACCCTGCAACATCCCTATTGTCCCTATGGACAAACCGCCAATTTAGCCATTCGTCGTCCGGCCCTAGAAACGGTGGGTCTATTTCGACCTCATCTAACAACGGGGGGAGACGCAGATTTATGTTGGCGGATTCTCCGCAACACCGATTGGCAACTCAAGTTTGCCCAAACCGCCATCGTGCGTCATCGTCATCGGGCCACCTGGGAGGAGTTGGAGAAGCAATGGCGACGCTATGGAGAGTCAAATCGTTATCTGCATGAGTTACATGGAGTTGAGTTACAACCCACTCAGTCCCCAGTACGTCCCCTCTTGCGTTGGGCCGTGCGATCGCTTCCCCGTCAGATGGTCAAATGGGGCTTAGGGCGCGGCAGTCTCGTCTCGACTCTAGCACCGGTGGTCGGGGTTTACACCTCTCAAGCCCGACAACGAGGCCAAGCCGAAGCCCAACTCCCCAACGCAGCCCACGAGATTGAATACTTNNCAGACACTTAANAATTGACGTTTAAAATAAATACAATGCCATTTAGGCAAGACTTAAGAAGGTCATTTCTGTACTAAGATATCTGTCTAAAAACAGGTTCCTCCCCCCTCGTCCCCCCTCGTCCCCCCTCGTTCCTTGGCTCTGCCAAGGAATGCCAACAGGGAGGCTCTGCCTCCCGTTTACCAGGCGGCAGAGCCGCCGAGTCCCCATGTCACGGCTTCAGCCATAACACGAGACGATTGCCTCTTGCCTCTTGCCCGAAGAGGGCGACCACAAGGGTACGCCCCTACCCTCTTGCCTATTCCCTATTCCCTATTCACTAAAATCATCTCGGGGCTGAGGTCCGTCACCTGATTCAAAACGAACTTGGCCCCAGCCTCTTGTAGACGTTGACGATGAATCCCTTGGTGGTTCGCGTCTGTTTGCACATGAGGTGGGAGAACCCCAACCGCAATCCAGGAGCGATCGCCGTCGAGTTTCGCCGCGTTCTGGACCACATACATATCAGCCACCGTATCCCCCACATAGAACACCGGACAAGTGGGGTGGGCCGCCAATTGAGCAAGAGTGGCGAACAAACCGGTTGGATCAGGTTTACCGGGTGCATCCTCCATCGCCACCAAGACCGGAGCCTCTAAACCGATGCGCCGTTGCAAGATATACTGAGCCGAGCCTCGGGTCGCCCCACTAAAAAAGCCCCAACCGATATTGGCAGCGGTTAACCCTTCAAAATAGGGGCGTTGGGCCAGAATCGGCTCATCACAGATATAGCCCGTCCAGTGATCCGGATTATCGGCCGATTCACCTCGATAGCGAGACTGAAAAAACGCCACAATCTCATCGAAGTCGAGAGTTAAGGAACCGCGATCGCCTCCCTGACTCTCCCAATAGCGATAAATCAATTCTTCGGACCCTTCCCAGTCGTTATTCCAAACCCCCTCGGCTTTGAGTTGGTCAATCTCCTCGGAACTCGGACGATAGGCCCCCTCCGTAAACTGTTCGACGGTATCGGCTAAGGCGCGACGGTAGGAAGACCCTACATCCCGAATTACACCGTCAATATCGAAGATCACGAGGGCTAGGGGTTCAGTCATAGATGCGGCGGCGTTGGACATTGAGATTGAGGATAACTGAGGTTTGGGGTGAATGAGTTTTAAACGGATGAAATCGAGATGACGAGAGCGTTACACCGGGATGGCGATCGCCGTCAACACAAAAAAGCATTGTCAAACGCTTTCTAGGAGATAGTATAATGAGGAATTGCAAATTTTTAACACAAAAGCGGGAGGTAACGCTTGTCTCGATTCATGTTAAAGGTCCTTTGGTTAGATAAGGACGTGGCGATCGCCGTTGACCAAGTTGTCGGAAAAGGAACCAGCCCCCTGACAACCTACTATTTCTGGCCCCGCAATGATGCTTGGGAACAGTTGAAAAACGAACTCGAAGCCAAGCATTGGATTACTGACGTTGAGCGAGTCGAACTCCTCAACAAAGCAACGGAAGTGATCAACTACTGGCAAGAGGTGGGTAAAACCAAATCCATGGCCGAGGCCCAAGCTCAGTTCCCAGAAGTGGGCTTCACGGGAAGCCGGTAGAGGTTTGCCAACTCTAAGTCCGGCGGTTTTCAGCCCGGTCATCTTCTCTCGGGGCATTTTCCCCTAAGCTTCGAGAGACATTCGGGACGTGCCAACGCCGGTGACCCGTTTTCATTCAGAAAGCGGGTTTTTCCGTTGTCAATCGCCATAGCTATCCCCTGTCCCTGCGTTCAGCCCCCTTGCGATGTTTCTGAGGAGATTCCCGTGACCAGCAGCCCTACACTTGAGCCAACCTTACACCAGGCGATCGCCGGTCGTCTCAAACGAAGCCTATCGGCCCAGGGTCAAATTGCCCTTCCAGCGGTCAAAGGAGCCTTAGACCCCTACGGACAACGGCTGAACCGCCTCTTCTCCCTTTTAGGAAAACCCCTATCTCCCTCGGAACTGGTAAAACTCTGCCAGCATCTGGCCCAACTCCTACAAAATCCCCCCACTTCCTCCGATATCATCCTCAGTTATGAACCGGCCCCGTCTCCTCGTCAGGGGTTAGTCTATCGTTTAGACCGCATTAAGACGGAAACGCCCAGTCAAACCCTTCGCTGTCAGGGACAATTGGTGTTTCCCTGTATTCCCTGTCTCAGTCGCGATTATTTACAACAGTTGGCCAGCTTGTTCGCTCTGCTGACTCACCCTCTCAATCAAGCTCAGGCCGAGCAGTTACATAGTCGTTTAGAGCAAGAACTCGCAAGCGGATTTCTCCTCTCTCCTCAAAGTCGCCTCTTGGTCAGTTATGCCAGTAATCCCCCCAGTCAGGGTGGCTTATCCTGTCAAATTTCCGTGGTGACGCGATCGCTGGCAGACCAATCTCAAACCGTTCTCCGCCAAACCCCCAACTATCTCGAAACCCTAGCTCCCCTAACAAAAGTCGTGGATTTGGCCCAATCCATATCTCCCCAGGACACCCCTGTTCTCGTGGCCGGGGTGGGAACGGCACAATCGGCGTTACCCCTTGCCCAGCAAGGCTTTACCATCGATGCCCTTGATTTAGCTCCAGCCTTTGCTCAGCAGTTACGTCAGTTGGCTCAAGAGCAGACTCTACCGATTACCGTCGTCTCGCAGGATATCCTCGACCCCTTACTAACTCTCAAGTCTCAACAGTATCGCCTCGGGATTCTGACGGATGTGGCCTCTCGTCTGGCTGATGTTGAAGCCTTAGAAGTCCTCTTGACGAAGGTGGCCCAAGCCTTGCAGCCCGGTGGAACTCTCTTAATTAATCTCTTTTTGGCTCCCGAGGCGTTACCCAGTACGCCGTTGCTCGAAGAAACCGCTCGTGTGTTTAATTCAACTCTGTTCCGGCGATCGCAACTTCAGTCGCTCCTAGACCGCCTCCCCCTGACGCTCATTGATGAGGTCTCGGTGATGGCCTATGAACGAGAACATCGCCCTCAAGATGGCCTCAAACTCAATCCTTGGTATGTTCACTGGGCGCAAGGACAACAGGTGTTTGCTATGGATACTCCCCCAATGGAACTCCATTGGCTGACGTTGCGGCGAGAGGAAACCGCTGAAGACCCCAATTCCCCCAATCCTCTATTTTCAACGGTGGACGCGGAGTTCTAGGGACGGATGCACTATATCTTTATTGGGGGCGCACCTCGGACGGGAACGACTCTCCTCAACAGTCTCCTCTGTTGTGACACCACGACCAATCCCCTCATTGCTGAGGCCAGTTATCTGGCCTACTGGGTCTCAACTTATAGCCGAGGGAAACGGGTTTGGCGGGTTGAGGGAGATGCCTATTTTGATGATCTCCAGGATTATGCCAATTTCTCTCGCCCTTGGCTGATGGCGTTTCTAGACAAAACAGCTCGACGCTATCCTCAGGCGCAACATTTGGTGTTGAAGTCCCCGGAACTGACAAAATATTTTCCTGATTTGTTTGAGTTGCTGCCTCAGGCTCGGTTTTTGATGGCGGTGCGAGATCCCTGTGATGCGATCGCCTCCTTGATTGAAGTGGGTGACAAGCTCAAGCAAACTCGGGATAGCCCCACGTTAGTCAAAATTCTAGACCGGGGAGATGTCAAGGCGTTAGCTCAGTTTTTCTGTGACTATTATCGCCCCTGTCAGCGCTATGACAATTCTCAGTTTTGGCAGCAAACTCGTTATGTTCGCTATGAAGGCTTGGTTCAGCACCCTCAGGCGGCTCTACGTCAGCTTGAAGCCTTCACCCGACTACATCTGAGTCACATGAATCCTCATCAGCCTTGGCGTACGGAGTTGGACTTTGCACAACTTCCCCAACGCTATCGCCCTTGGTGGTCTACCCCTCTCTATGGTCACGGCGTTTCTACTACCAGTGTCGGCCGCTATCGTCAGGTTCTCTCGGCTGAACAGGTGGCTCTGATTCGTCACGTCTGTCAGCCCCTGGGACTGTTTGGGGAGTAACTCTATCAAAAACAGCTTCAGGGCTGAATATCGAGAAAAATAAAAGTTTGCAGCTTAGATGTTTGGACCCGCGCCGCCCGCACCGGGGCAGCGGAGTCCTTGTCATTTATCTAATCTGAGTTAACATTTGAGTCAATTCAGGTCTGATTAGACAATGAACTCTATTTAATAATTAGTATAGGGAGTTTTCGGGAGGTTGTCAACCCCTAGCCTCGATTTTTGTGTAACGTTATGATACAGACTTTGTTGACGTAACTTTAGCCAATTGAATCGGGACATTTTGCTTATTTTGCGGTGCGAACCTTAGCGAGATATTGACTAAAGAACGGCAATCCTCCGAGAGCGGGGAGGAAATAACGGGACGTACAGAGCAGCCCTAAAGCCGCGCCGACATTAGCATCAAAGAAGGGCTGATAAAAGAGAATCAGGGCAGCATCCCGAGTGCCGACTCCGGCGAAAGTCAGGGGAAGCAATCCTGCAAAGATAGCCAGGGGAGCGAGGGCGAGGTTCGCCATAAAGGGAACCGTCGCTTGTAGAGCAAAAATAAAGAACCAAATCTGCATCAGGTGAAGAAACCAGATGAAAATTGAGATCGAGGCGATGATAGCCAATTGGCGCTTGTCTTGCCAAAAGTGGTGGTGCATCTCCTCCCAGGAGATATGTAACTTTTCTAACTTCTTGCGTAGCTTGCTCGGGGCGATCGCCTTAGTGCGTTGAAAAAACAGATTAGCAAAAGACCGAGATGCCAGAAGCAGCAGTCCGAAGACGAAGCCGAACAGCACCATAGCAGTCATCGCCCAAAAGAGGAGATCCTTATCAGGATAGAAGGCGAGGCCAAAGACACACCAAAGGAACAGAGAGAGTAAATCTGACGCTTTTTCAAAGACCACTAACGAGAAGGCCAGGGAGCCAGGGAGATAGCCGCGATCGCGAATAAAATAGGCCTTCGCCAGTTCCCCCATCTTCGAGGGCAAGACCATATTTAAAACACTAGCTGACAAGGTGAGTTTCGTGGCTTCAACAAGTGGAAAGGTTTGCTGACGGGGCATTAACTGTTGCAGTCGCCAGGCCGTAGCTAGGGTCAGAGGAATCACCATCGCCAAACTAATCGCCATCCAGAGGCGATCGCAGTTTTGGAACACCTGAACCAAAGCCGGTCGATCAATGCGAGAATAGATAATTGCCAGAATTGCCAAACTGACCACAATTGACAAAAGTCGTTTCATAAGCCGTTCTCAACGAGTGAACAAGGTGAACTCTAGCGATCGCGAACCAACAGCAAAACCCCCTTTTCAATTTCTCCCTTGCGTTCAACAGCCAGCTGATTCTGTGAGAGCTGAAACTGAAACTCCGTCACATCTCCAGAATCAGGATTGCGGGCATAAATCGTTTGGCCATCAACCGTATAAGTCCCTTCTAAATCGCCAATGCGAATCGTTCCCTCCGAGGTTAACACCCAAACGAGATCGGCTTGCTGAGCTGGCGGTAGAGTCGTCAAATCCATCGCCTCCCCTTGAGAGGGAATATAAGCCTGGGGTTCCCAACGGCCAACAAGAGTGGCAGAGTCACTCAAAGGTTGAGCCTCCAGAGCCTGTTCTGGTGAGGGGTTTAGTGCGGGGTCAGTTCCATTGTCAGAGGGCGTCTCGGGAGGCGTTGTGGGGATGGCCGTACTCTCCTGTTGCGATTCTGTCGAAGGCTGAGTCATCGGTGGTGAGGCCGTCGAAGCCGAGAGGGGGGGCTGATCTGAGACCGACTCATGATCAGCACAGCCCCATAATAGACTCACAGTGGTCAGGGCCAAAACGGGAGATGAAAAGCGAAGCGTCATAGTGTCGGTGAGGACCAAAAAATAGGGTGCAACAGACAGCACACTGGACTAAGGCTAACTTGTCTGATAGCCATGTTGGCTGAGAAAATCTGGAGTAATCGAATCAAGAGAACGAGAAGAGTCTAGTTGATGATGAGCGGTGGAGCGACCCTGAGCTAAAAATGTTTCAACATATTTGCCTAAAATATCGCCTTCCAAGTTAACCCACTGTCCCGGGGTGAGGTGACTCAAGTTCGTTTCTTGATAGGTATGAGGAATCACCGCGACGCGAAACCAACGGCGTTGGCGATCGCACTGAGCAATCGTTAAGCTAATGCCGTTGATAGCGATGCTGCCTTTGTCTACGAGATAAGGAGCGATCGCATTGCTCCATTGAGACTCCTGTCGTGGAGGGGCCGTAAACGACATTTCCCAGGAATTGCCGCTCATTTCGGCGTTTTCGAGACATCCCACGCCATCAATATGGCCCGTGACAAAGTGGCCCCCAATTTTACTGCCCACCCGTAACGAGGCCTCCAAATTCACCGGGCGTCGTTGTTCCCAGGCCTGAGCCAAGCTGGTGCGATTGAGGGTCTCAGGAGAAACGGCCGCGACAAATCCCTGGGGTAAAATAGACTCAACAGTCAAACAGACCCCATCAACCGCCACACTATCTCCGAGGGCTAAATCATGGCTAATGGCCGAAGCCTTCCCACCAAGATAGTGGATTCGTAACTGACCATCACTAAAGCTATCAAGGGTGCCAAGGGCGGCAACAAGTCCGGTAAACACAGGGTATATCCTAAGTGAGACGATGTTTGAAACGATGTTCAAGACAATCTTGGGGACAGACTGTCCCCAAGCTGTCAGTATTGTAGCGTCGGTATTACAGCGTTGGTTTTCCTTGAGTTCCCCCGCCGAGCCTCTTGGCTCATCGTTTAGCCTGTTGACGGGACATCTTGATGGTGGGGAAACCTGTTTTGTCCCCGAGGTTGTGAATCGGCTCCCTGATGGAGTCATAGGATATCGTAAATCCTAACAACTGCTTTCCCTTGCACCCGACCGTTTATACAAGAGGCTGGATTAATGATTGAGATGAAAGTCGCTGGAATTGCCTTGGATGCAGCTACCCGCAGTCCAATTGTACTTCTGAGAGATGCCAGCGAGCGTCGCGCCCTGCCCATTTATATCTCCCAGGATCAGGCCCGTTCGATTATCAGTGCGATTGAACAACAAACGCCACCCCGTCCCATGACCCATGATTTGATGGTGAACATCTTGGAGGCCTGGGAATTACGACTCGATCGCGTGATTGTTCATGCTCTCGAAGATAATACATTTTTTGCCGTCTTAAAGATGGTGGATGCCGATGGTAAAGTCAAAAAAGAGATCGATGCTCGTCCGAGTGATGCGATCGCCCTAGCCTTGCGAACGGATGCCTCAATTTGGGTGATGGAGGAGGTGGTGGCTGATGCGTCGATTCCGGTGGATCAAGATGCCGATGAAGCTGAACGACAGGCATTCCGGGAGTTTTTAAATAATCTGAGTCCCCAAGAACTCATCAAACGAGCGGGCCAAGAGTTTAGCGACTCTTAACAGGGCACAGATATGCAATATCGTCGATTTGGTCGTACCAACCTGCAACTGTCAGTGTTTTCCCTGGGAACCATGCGTTATCTGGCTTCAGAGGAGACGGCGATCGCCACGGTTCGCAAAGCCGTTGAGGCAGGCATCAATCACATTGAGACGGCCCGAGGCTATGGCAACAGTGAAGCCTATCTAGGGCGAGCCTTACAGCTAGGGCTAGGATGTCCTCGCCAGGCCTTGCATATCACCAGTAAACTGCCGCCCACCTCAGATGGCCAGCAGATGGAACGCTGGATTGATGAATCCCTCGATCGCCTCGGTTGCGACTACCTCGACACCCTTGCCATTCATGGTCTAAATACGCCCGAACACTTAGCCAGTATCCAAGGAGAAAATGGCGGCTTAGCGGCGGCTGAGCGAGCGAGGAAGGCGGGTAAAATTCGTCATTTAGGATTTTCCACCCATGGCGACCTGGACTTGATTTTAGAGGTCATGAGAACAGGGGCGTTTGAGTTTGTCAATTTGCATTACTACCTGTTTTTTCAGCATCACCGACCGGCGATCGCCCTAGCCGACGCGTTAGACCTGGGGGTGTTTATCATCTCTCCGGCAGATAAGGGGGGACAGTTGCATCATCCCCCCGAGCGGTTGCGGGAGTTATGTGAGCCACTCTCCTTTAGGCTTGAACTATCGCTTTCTCTTAAGTGACCCTCGGGTGAGTACCCTCAGTGCGGGGCCAGCCACTCCTGAGGAACTTGAGGGGATCTTAGCCTGGGGCGATCGCCTCGAACCTCTGACGGCAATAGAACAGGACTGTTTAGGGCGATTAGAGCAAGAATTTGAGCAGCGGTTAGGCCGCGAGGCCTGTCGTCAGTGTTACGCCTGTTTACCCTGTCCGGAACAGATCCAGATTCCCGAAGTGTTGCGGCTGCGAAATTTAGCCGTAGCCTATGAGATGGAGTCGTTTGCTCAATACCGCTATCGGATGTTTGAAAATGCTGGTCATTGGTTTCCGGGCCGTCGCGGCAACCGTTGCACGGATTGTGGCGATTGTCTACCCCGCTGTCCTGAACAGTTAGACATTCCCCGACTCTTACGAGATAGCCATGCTCGTCTGGCCCCCCGCGAGGGACGACGACTCTGGCAAGAGGATTGAGTTGAGTTCTCCTCCCGTCGCCGTTAAACTCGTCAGCGTTGGGGCAATTGATCTTCATGCCAAACGCCCTCGGGCAGCCAAATCCCGCCATAGTTACTAACCCGCTGGCGGCTCATGTAATAGGTCCAAACCGTCCCGAGCGATCGCGGCGGGGATTGGGGGTCAAAGACCTCAATTTCGAGACGATTGTACTCGTTTTCCGAGGGGGAGCGATCGCCTCGGAATCCTTCGAGTTGATCGAGTTTGACGAAGGACTGAGGACTGTCAAACCCCAGGATAACCCCTGTGACCCAGCCCGGTTCCTGGGTCATGGCCGGGTAGTTGAGACGAGGGAGATGATAGAGTCGTCCAGGGGCCAAAGCCAGACCGAGGACTTGGACGCGATCGCCGCAATAGGGACGATGAAACCGCTCTCCCGGCTGTAGGGTTCCATAGACAAATACTCGAATCATGACGGCTGTTAACTGTCCTCGTCATTTAGGGGTAAGGTGCGAATTCGTTGCAGTTGTGACATGGCCCATTTGGCGGTTTCTCGCACTTCTGGATCGGCATCATCAGTGCCATAACGCAGCACTTGACTGAGTTGGGCGATCGAATCATAAATACGAGTTAAATCCCGAATGGCATTTTTGCGAACTTCAGCACTGTCGTCTTGTAGGGACACCATTAAGGCCTGTTTCATCGGGCGTAAATTGCGAGAACTAATTTCCGAGAGAACCGCCAAAATGGTACTGCGTTCCTGAGAACTGGCATCGGTCAATAGATCTACCAGTGGAGTGATGGCGCGGGAATCTCCCCGTTGTCCCAACTCCCAGATGGCTTTGCGCCGCCGTTCAGGATCNGGATGTTGTAAGTCTAAGATTAAGGCCTCGACGATGCTCATGCGCGGCAGTCGGGTTAAGGCGCTGCTGCTGGGCTTTTGGGGGGAGATCGCCTGGCGATCGGCGGCGACTGGGGTCTTCGCGGCCACGGGCAGATCCGGGGGGAGATCAGGAAACTCCGGCGACTCTTGAGCCTTGACGGGGACTTCCGGGGTCTCCCAGGGAGAGTCTTGGGGGGGAACCTCAGGGTCGGGGGGCGTATCTTGGGAAACGTTGCCGTTTTCGGGGTGGACTGATGGGGTCAGATCTGGGGCGTTCTCTGAAGCTGGAGTGACCTGGGAACCCTCCTCAAGGACTGGCTCTTCCCCGGGGATCTCTTCCTCATCCACGTCTTCTCGAAACGCTTTGAGTAAGACAATGAATAATCCCCCACCCATCACGACTAGGACAACCCCGCCGGCGATCCACCACATGAGACCTAACCCTGATGAGGTGTCTTCCTGGGCCGCTGCGTCAGATTCGTTTTCAGGGTCATTGCCAAGATTATCTAAGTCTAATGGCCCTGAGGTGTCATCTGGGGTTGGTTGTTGGGCTTCGAGACGGTCCCAACTGTCTGGACCCATAATGCCATCGACTTGTAAGCCGGCTTGTTCTTGTAAGGCTAAGACGGCGGCTTCGGTGTCGAGATCGAATTGCCCTGTAATCTCACCATCGTAGAGTCCTGCGGCTTGCAGTTGTCGCTGTAAGTTTTCAACGGCTTCGCCGCTATCATCGAGCCTCAGGGCGGGGCGAGTCTCGGGTGAGTCTTCGGAATTGGTTTGGGCGAACTCCAATTCAGATAACTGTTCGGCCAAATTCGGGGCAAAGTCGGGGAGTAGGTCAATCGTCTCGGGGGAATCGGTCTGAGCGATCAAGCTGGGTCTGCTCAGAAAGCGAGTGCTGGCGATCGCCCTCGGACAAGCCAAGCCCCATGTCAAGATGCAGGTCATCGGCACCATCAACATCCGTATGCCCTGACGCAGCGACAGCTTGCCCCAAGTGGATAGATGTAGAGTCAAGGAGAGCGGATAATTGGAGGCTGACACCATAAATTTCGGTCACGCATACGAGTGGACGAGGGTTAGATGCTCCAATCCTAGCCTTGAGACTGGGAAATTTGATGGGCGATCGCCTAAATTAGGGGCGATTCGTTAGCCAGAGGCCACACCGGTGTCTGCAACAGCTTCTCCAACGGCTTCTCCATCTATCTCGATGTGGTCTGTGGCCCCGATGAGTCGGAGAGGGAGGCCTCTGGCTTTACAGAGGATGGGGGGGGTGGGATCTCTGAGAGAGATCGCCCCCAGGAGAGCTTGGGCAGTTTTTGACGGCGTTCAATCAGGTAGACGCTACCGAGGGTTAAGATGGCTCCAGTCATCTGTAGGGGGGTCAGCGTTTCACCGAGCAGCCAGTAGCCAAAGACGAGGGCAAAGACAGGGGTGAAAAAGGTCAAGGAGCTGAGACTGGTCAGATTTCCTTGAGCTGCGAAGTTAAAGAATAACCCGTAGGCGATCGCCGTGCCAAAGATCGTGGCGTAAGCTAAAGCGCCCCAATCCCATGCTGTCAACTGTTGCCAAGGTTCGCTCTCGATTCCCCAGGATAGGCCCAGGAGGGGGAGAGCGCCCAAAATGGCGTGCCATCCTGTGGCGACGACGGGGTCAACATACTTAGACACCTTGGGCATCATGACCGTTCCTAAAGCCATCGAGAGGGACGCCAGGAGCATCGTGGCTTCCCCGAAGGAAAGACTCTGACCAATACTAACCGATGAACTTGCCGCCCCTAAGGTTGAATCGAGGTGCAATAGCTGCATCAACCAATGTTCGGGTAAGCCGATGGCGCTAATGCCGATGAGTCCAAGAACTAAGCCGATCCCTCCCCACAGGCCAATGTACTCACCCAATAACCACGCCGACAGGAGGGCGACGATTAGAGGTTGTGAGTCAATCAAAACGGAGCCGAGGCCAGCGCCGGTGTCTTGTAGCCCCCACGCCAGAAAGCCTTGAAACAGAGTGCCATCAACCAAGGCAAACAGCGCGATCCAGCTCCAGGCCTTGATTCCCTGAGGTTGCGATCGCCCACTCAACGCCGCCGCCATCAGAATCAAAACTCCCGCCGGAAGTAACCGGATAGCGGCCATAAAAAAGGGGGTGGTGTGGGGAATCACGCCTTTCATCGCCACCATTGCCGTTCCCCAGAAAAAGAAGGGACTCAATAGCACAAGAACAGATTGCCAACGGGACTGAAGCAGTGGCTGAAGCATCGTCAGAGTTTTGTAGAGGGCTTATATCAATATCTAGTCGTTTTCATTGTAACGATTGATTGATTTTTGTTAAGCATCACGGCGATCGCCGGCCGGGAAACTGCCCTGGGCTGTCGAGGACTCGGCCAAGGGGGAGAGCTTCCTGGTAAACTCGGTTAGCACCGATGTCCCGAGCTGGGACTTACTCAATTCGCAGCGTCTTTGCCTCGTATGGTCTGGTTTTTCAAACGATTTCGTTCTAAGATTGCCCGCATTGAAGTCTCAGGCGCGATCGCCTCAAAGACTCGTCAAGATGTTCTCAAAGCCCTACAGACGGTGGCTGATCGCCGCTATCGCGCCCTACTGCTCCGAATTGATAGCCCTGGGGGAACCGTGACGGACTCCCATGAAATTTATCAAGCCCTACTACGACTGCGCCAGCAGCATGGAGTGAAAGTCGTGGCCAGTTTCGGGAATATCTCTGCCTCAGGAGGCGTTTACATCGGCATGGGAGCCGAAAAAATTGTCAGTAATCCCGGAACCATCACCGGCAGCATTGGCGTCATTCTGCGAGGGAATAACCTAGAACGATTATTAGATAAAATCGGAGTCTCCTTCAAAACCATCAAATCCGGTCCCTACAAAGACATTTTGGCCTTTGATCGCCAACTCAGCGAGGGAGAACAACAAATTCTTCAATCCCTCATTGATAACACCTACGACCAGTTTGTTAACACCGTGGCCACAGCCCGTCAACTTCCCGTTGAAACCGTACGGGAGTTTGCCGATGGCCGCATTTTCAACGGAGAACAGGCCCTCAACCTGAAACTCGTCGATGCCATTGGCACCGAAGAGGATGCCCGACGTTTGGCAGCAGAACTGGCGGGACTGAATCCCGATGGCGCTGAACTCGATGAAATCGAGACTGCCAAACCCTGGTGGGCCAAGCTGCTGCGCTCGGGTGCCTCAGGATCTCGTCTGTCGGCAACTGGGGAATGGTTAGAATTTGAACTGACAACCAACGGAATGCCCCTGTGGCTGTATCGCCCCTAAAATGGCGGCGATGGCCCCGAGTCCCTCATTCAATATCGTCAAGAGTAGAGTATGGAGGTTTGTGTAGTGGAAGCGGACTGGACTGTGCGCGCAATTCGAGGCGCGACGACTGTTCCTGAAAATACGGCCGAGGCAATTCGCGAGGCCGTGGCGGAACTTCTCGATGAACTCGAACGGCACAACAGCTTTGAACCTGAACAGATCGTCAGTGTCACCTTTTCGGTGACCCCCGATCTCGATGCCCTCTTTCCGGCCTCCGTGGCTCGACAACGCCCCCATTGGGACAATGTACCGCTCCTCGATGTGCAGCATATGAGTGTCAAAGGAGATCTCGAACGCTGTGTACGCTTTCTTCTCCATGTCCACCTCGATGCCAAGGCTGAGTTGTTTCATCCCTACTTGCGTCAAGCTCAAGATCTACGGCCCGATTGGAGTTTATCCTCCTCTGTTGGCTCCTCTTAGGGGACGCTCTCTTCTCTATGCTGGTGCGTTTACAAATTGCCAATTTTGCCTTGATTGATGACCTCGATCTGAGTTTTGGAGCGGGGTTAAATGTCTTGACGGGGGAGACTGGGGCCGGAAAATCGATTGTCTTAGATGCGGTGGATTTGGTATTGGGAGGCAAAGCCAGTCGCCGTGCTATTCGCACCGGAGCCGATCGCGCCCGAGTCGAGGCCTGGTTTAATGGGTTTGGCTCGGGAGAGGCGGAGTCCGCGATCGCCTGTTCGCGAGAACTGCTGCTGGGTAAACGTGGCTGTCGCAGTAAATATCGCCTCAATGGAAAGTCGGCCAGTCAACGGCAGATCCAACAGCTACGGCAGCGTTTCGTTGAAATTGCCGCCCAAGGACAGGCGATCCAGCTAGCTCAACCCCCTCATCAGCGGCGACTATTAGACCTCTACGGCGGTCAAAAGTTGCTGAAAGTCCGCGATCGCGTTGGCCAGGAGTATGATGCCTTGCAGCGCTTAAAACGGCGGCTTCAGGAGTTGCAGCAACAAGAAGAGCAGCGATCGCAACAAGAGCAATTATGGCGCTACCAATGGGAGGAACTCAGCCGCGCTCAGCTGACGCATCCTCAGGAACTCCAAGACCTAGAAACCGAGGCCCAGCGCCTCAACCATGTGGTGGAGTTAAAGCACCAGAGTTATCGCCTCTATCAAACGCTCTACGACAACGACGGCGAAACCGCCGCCGCCGATCTGTTAGGACATGCTGAAACCCTCCTCCAAGACATGGTTCACTATGACAAGGAGCTAGGGCCGCTGCTGAGTTTAGTGGGGGACGCGTTGGTACGGGTGCAAGAAGCCGGTGAACAGATCAATCGCTATGGCGATGAGTTAGAAGCCGACCCCGGACGCTTACAGGAGGTCGAAACTCGCCTCGGGCAACTCAAGCAAATCTGCCGTAAATATGGTCCGAGTTTAGCCGAAGCCATTGAGCGCCACGAGAGCTTGCAGCAACAGCTCAATGACTTGGAGAATGGGGAAAACAGCCGTGATGAGATAGAACAACGCTGTCAGGAGCAACAGCAACGACTCCATCAGAGTTGTCAGCAGTTGCGCCAACAGCGTCAACAGGCGGCTCACCAACTCGAAGCGCGCTTAATTGCAGCTTTACAGCCCTTGGCGATGGAAAATCTGAAATTCCAAGTTGAGTTGTCTCCGAGCGAGGCCAGCCGTTGGGGGAGCGATCGCGTCGGCTTCTTATTTAGCGCTAATCCTGGCGAACCCCTAGAACCCCTCGGGGATATCGCCTCTGGGGGAGAAATGAGCCGCTTTCTGCTGGCCCTCAAAGCCTGTTTTAGTGAAGTCGATCCCGTGGGAACCCTGATTTTTGATGAAATTGATGTTGGGGTATCGGGACGAGTGGCCCATACCATCGCCGAAACTCTCTATCGCCTCAGCCGCCATCATCAAGTTCTCTGTGTGACACACCAACCCCTAGTGGCGGCCATGGCGGACCACCATTTCCAGGTAGTGAAACAAGCGGTCAGCGGAGGGGAGACGGCGCGAACTCGTATTGAGGTGCGATCGCTAAACAGTGACCAACGCCGTCAAGAACTGGCCCAACTCGTCAGTGGCCAGGGTCAGGGAGATATCGACTCAGGCGCTACCCAGAACGCCGCCAACGCCTTCGCCGACTCCCTCCTCAGTCGCGCTGAGCGCTTACGTCAAGAGTTATCTATCGTTGAGAGATGACCCCTTGAGAGATGACCCCTTGAGAGATGACCCCTTGAGAGATAACCGGTTTGCCCCCCCAATCCTCAGCGATGAGTTAAACTTTTGCCAAACCTTGAAAAAATAACGAAAATGTTGCCCCGAGTACCACGACGGGCCAAACCTAGCCGATAATAACTAGCACATGAAGCTATAGCATCCGGCTCGGCCACACCAATTCAGCCTGGCTTGGCTCCCCCTAGAGCGAGAGAAGGGTACACTGGTGATGAGCCGGGATTAGCCATTCCCCGTACCGTTCTCATTGGAACCAACTCCCTGATCGCCTCCGTTGCCTTGTCTTAACAGACATCTGTGCCCTGCATCTGTGGGAATAGATGTCTCAGCGAGTCAAGTCCCAGCGTCACCCCAAGCGTCACCCAAAGAGTTATGACATCAGCATCTCCTAACACTTCCGTCTCTCACACCGACGCGACGATCGATGTTACGCCTCACGGTAGTAATGACCGTCATGAACCCTCCAATCATCAGGCTTCTCCCAATAGTGGTAGCAGCGCCTTAACGACGACGAAGGGCAGTTTTGGAGCCTTTCTAGCACCGCTGAATCGGGATAAATTCACCGATGTGGTGCGCGGCGTTGAGGATAAACTGCGGGTGGTGAATCAAACCCTAGGAATGCTCGACAGTTTACTCGACAGTCAGGGATTTGATGCCATCCTCGATGAGATGTTGCGGTCGATCGCCTTGAAGACGGGGGAACTCCTCCATGCCGATCGCACCACCATTTTCCTCCTCGATGAGGACAAAAATGAACTGTTTACCCTCGTGGCCAAAGATGAAAATGGCAATGCCTTAGAAATTCGCTTTCCGGCCACGGTCGGAATTGCCGGAGAAGCCGCCACCGGGAAGAAAGTCGTCAACATTTCCTACGACTTCTACGATGATCCGCGATCAGAAACCGCTAAAAAGTTCGATAAAAAGAATAACTATCGAACCTATACCATGTTAACCATGCCCCTCCTGAATGAAGACACTCAGGAGTTGGTGGCCGTGGTGCAGCTCATCAACAAACTTCAGCCAGAACTCGATAACCCAGAAACTCCCTTAGACGAAAAAATTGATCGCGTTGGCTTTAGCTCCGAAGATGAACAGGTCTTTCGCGAATTTGCGCCGTCGATCCGCTTGATTCTAGAATCATCTAAATCCTTCTACGCAGCCACCCAAAAACAACGAGCGGCCTCGGCGTTAATGAGTGCGGTTAACTCCCTCAGTAAGAGTAGTCTTAACCTCGAAGATACTCTGAATCGAGTCATGAGTGAAGCCAAGGGACTCATGAATGCCGATCGCTCAACCCTTTGGCTCATTGATGAGGAAAAGGGTGAACTTTGGACGAANATCCCTGGGGTGGGCGAATTGCGGATTCCTCGCAATGCCGGTTTTGCGGGAATGGTAGCGGAGTCTGAGGAACCGCTGTTAATTCCCTTTGATCTCTATGATGATCCGCGATCGGAAACCTCCCAAAAAACCGATCAAAAAACCCGCTATCGCACTTGTAGTATGCTCTGTATGCCGGTGTTCAACTCAGATGATGAACTCATCGGTGTGACACAGCTAATCAATAAGAAAAAACAGGGAGAATACCCAGATTACGACCCAGAAAATTGGCCCCAAGCTCCTGAACAATGGAAGGCGAGTTTTAATCGCACGGATCAGGAATTTATGCAGGCGTTTAACATCCAAGCTGGGGTGGCTCTACAAAACGCCAAACTCTTTGAAACGGTTAAGCAACAAGAACAACGACAAAAAGACATTCTCCGAAGTTTAACCAATGGGGTCATTTCCACCGATCGCCAAGGAGAAATTGTCGCAGCTAATGAATGTGCTAAACTGCTTCTTGGCTTTGAGGAAGAGGCGATCATTGAAGGATTAAACCTCAAAGAGATGATTACCCTACGAGAAGGTAAATTTTCCGAATGGTTTGAAGATGCCCTACATCCCCAGGAAGAAAAAGACCGTCAACAATACTATCCCAATCAAATTTTAGAGATTGAAACTGCCGTAACCGGGCAAAGTGTCAATCTCACCATCAACTCGATGTCGGATGTAACAGATCCCGACAAAGTTAATGGAGCCTTGGTGGTTCTCGAAGACATCAGCGATGAGATGGAAGTCAAAAACTTGATGTATAAGTATATGACCCCNGAAGTCGCTGAAGCGCTCTTAGCNAGTGGAGATACCGGGTTAGGCGGTAAGCGCAAACATGTGTCGGTGCTATTNTCGGATATCCGCAGTTACACGACNTTGACGGAAAAATTACAGCCTGAAGAAGTCGTGTTAATGCTCAATGAATACTTCGAGGAAATGGTGGATGCGGTCTTCCAATATGGTGGAACCCTCGACAAGTATATTGGCGATGCACTGATGGCGGTGTTTGGCTCTCCGGCACCGTTAGAAAACTGTGAGTGGTGCGCGATTCANTCGTCGATTTCAATGCGCTACCGCCTCGAAGAGTTTAACCAAAAACGGATTGANGAGGGCAAATTAGCCATTCAAATTGGGATTGGGATTCACTCGGATAGTGTCGTCAGTGGCAATATTGGGTCGAGTAAACGGATGGAACTGACCTCGATTGGGGATGGGGTGAACCTGGCCTCACGTCTGGAGGGAACGAGTAAGCAATATGGGGTCGATTTGGTCATTAGTGAGCAAACCTATCTCCCCAATGCCGATCGCGTGGTGGTTCGAGAACTCGACTTTATCACAGTCAAGGGGAAAACGCGCCCGGTTAAAATCTACGAGTTAGTCGGCATTCGCGAAGGGGATCTCGCTCGTCCGATTTCTGAGGTTCAGCAGCAAATTATCCACTTCTACCATGAGGGTCGCCGCTATTATCTACAACCGGCTCTGGAAAAACTGGCCCTAGACGATGTGATGCCGTTACTTGAGCAGTTAGAGGAGTTATCGGACGAGGCCGTTAAACAGGTGTCCTTTGATGGCGATAAGCTACTGCGGGATATGCTCGGGAGCTTACCTCGGGAAAGCTTGTTGGCGATTTTGGGGGAAGACACCCTCAAACGTCTGCTCGTGACGGAGAATTTGGAGGAGTTGTCCGATGCTGATGTCCATCGCTTGCTTCCCTTTAAACTCAAACAAATTACGCCTCGGCTGCGTAAGAAGCTTTGGCTGGCGAAGGTGAAGCAGTTTAGTGCCTTTCGGGAAGTCCAGCAAATTCTCGAAGAGGAGGCAGCGGACCTGTCGATGGCGCAACTTCAGAAGTTTGTGGAGTTGGCCCGTCCTCCGTATAAGGCAAAATCAAAGCAGTCGTTCCATCAGGCTCGTCAGGCGTTTGAGCAGGTGTTGGCCTTAGATAGCAAGAATAAGGCGGCGAAACTCCATGTTGAACGCTGTATGTTGTTTGAACAACAACCTCCGAGTGAGGACTGGGATGGAGTCTGGAAGCTGACGGATAAGTAGATGCAGATTCCTCAATCCCCCAGAGTCAATCTCTCAGAGAGCGTTGTATGCTGTTCAGACAGCGGTTTGTTTGAGATACTTTGGAGAGATGAAGGGGCGATCGCAGGTTTTGAGTCGTTTCTTGAGTCGTTTCGTTTGTAAGCAACGTTGTAGGTAAATCCGTAAACTGTGCCTGACATGACCAACTTAAACTGGCAGCCCTCAGAGTATGAGTGGGTTGAACAAGTCCGACAACTCCTCCTTGATTTAGCTCGCTCCTGCTTGGGGGATGTTCCGAAATTGCCGATGCACTTGGCTCAAAAGGCTCGGCCCACGGCTGAACAGGCCACTCGGTTATTAGAGTCGGCCCGCGATCGCGGTTTAGCGGAACCTCAGTGGCAACAAATTCAGGAATTGGCTTGGGTGGCTGATGTGCGTCAGTTATTCTTGGAACTGGCTCAGGTGTATTTGTCAGATTTACCCCGACTCCCGGAGAATCTCTCGGCCCGCAGCTTGAGTCTCTCGGAACGAGCGCAACGATTATTAGACCATCCCACGGCTGAGGATTTTCACCCCCAAGCGACTCCCCCAGGTCTAGGACAAGCCGAAAGACCCACGGAAACACGGGCTTCTGAGTCCATGACGGAGACGGAGACTCCAGGAGCGTTATTACGTCGGTTGAAACAGTCACTGCGACACCAGCGTAAGACCAGTTCTAAGGCGGATTCGGCGGAGTGGCAACAGCTCTTCAATCTGTTGGATTTGGCGGAGAGTCTTTATCAGCGGTTGAAGGAGTAGGGTGATCCTTCGCTGAGTATTAGTCCTTTGATGTTTTTTAAGTGTGATGAACTCATGATGGCGTTTCCTGTTGGGTCGCGGTTGGGTGTCATGTTAGGGGCGATCGCGCTGATCCTGAGTCCTCAAGCCAAAACGATGGCTCACTCCCCCGCTGAATCGATGCAAGCCTTTGAGGCGCTCTGTCGGGCACAACCCCTCGCCGGCGAGGGCCAACAGACTCTTGATGTCCTACTGGAGTTGGCCGATAGTGACGACTGTGCGATCGCCGCTCGGGTTCTGGCAAAAACCAACGATCTCAACTTAAGTGTGCAAGAGCTATCNGATCTCTCTCCTCTGAGTAGCCTGGCTCACCTGACTCGTTTAGACCTCAGCATCAACCAAATCTCGGATATTTCTCCCCTAGCACAGTTCAGCCGCCTGGACACCTTACTGTTGTCGGGAAACCAAATTGAGGATGTCTCGCCCCTGGGGGAGTTGGATTTGCAACAACTGAATCTCGATGACAATCAGATCTCGGATCTATCACCTCTGCGCAATAAAACCAGCCTCACCATCTTCACGGCTCGGGATAATCAGATTGAGGATTTAACCCCTATCCAGGATTTTCCAGTGGTGACGTCTTTATTTTTGGAAGGAAATCGCATTGAGGATCTCTCACCCCTCGCAAATCTTCCCAGCTTGGAGGGGGCCGATCTCAGCCGCAATCAGATTCGGGATCTTCGTCCCCTAGTGGCCATAGACAACCTCGTGTGGATCGCCCTCAGTGATAACCGCATCAGCGATCTCTCTCCCTTGGCGGAACTCCCCCAACTGGTGGAGTTGGATTTAAGCGGAAACCAGATTCGGGATCTCAGCCCCCTAAGTGGGATGTCGAATGTCAATGAGTTATTTCTCGCTCGCAACCAAATCACCGATGTGACGCCCCTGGGGAACCTGACGCAATTGATGGCCCTGTTCTTGGAGGGGAATCAGATCGTCGATATTACGCCGTTGGCCAATTTGCAAAATCTCAGCCGGCTGACGCTGATGGATAACCCCATTGACACCCCCACCTGTCCTGTTGAGCCTGAACGGGCCTGTCGTTTCTAGGCGTCTCAATATGGGGTCTGGGGCCAGATAGACGGTGGGAAAAAATTTTTCGCGACTCTCTTGCGATCGCTTGTAGATTTGCTATAATGGTGAAGCTGAAAAAACATGGCGGGCGTAGCCAAGAGGTTAAGGCAGTGGATTGTGGTTCCACCATTCGTGGGTTCGAGTCCCATCGTCCGCCCTCTAAAAAGCCGCTAATCTCAGAGATTAGCGGCTTTTTGGCATTTAGATGGCGTTTAAGATGGGAAAATCAGCCGCCACCTCTCTTAAGCAGACTGTTGAGCCACTTCTTTCGAGTCTTTCGCAGACCCCTGGGTTCCCAATTGAATCAGCTCAATTTTATAGCCGGTGGGGTCTTCGACAAAGGCGATGACCGTCGAACCATGTTTCATCGGCCCCGGTTCGCGGACAACCTTACCCCCCCGTTCCCGGATAGCGTCACAGGTTTGATAAATATCATCGACACCCAAGGCGATATGGCCATAGCCATCACCGAGATCATAGCTGTCCACGCCCCAGTTATAGGTCAACTCAATCACACTATGGTCGGCTTCATCACCGTAGCCGACGAAAGCGAGGGTAAACTCACCGCCGGGATAGTCTTTCTGACGCAGTAAGGTCATCCCTAACACGTCACAGTAGAATTTAAGAGACTCTTCCAAGTTGCCAACACGTAGCATTGTGTGTAGTAGTCGCATAAATGCTCCATTGAACGATTCTGTCTTTCAGCCTAACGCAATCCCTGAACGGATTACCACAGATATTTGGGAGCGTCAAGAGTGACAATGGTTGAGGCTAATGCTAGGCTGATGGGGTTTATATCTAGCGAATTTTTCCGCTGACAGGTATCCCCGCTTCAAGGAGAAACGATCAGTTGCCGGTTATCGCACCTAGCAACATCACTCCTGGGGCTACGGTTTTGTCATGCTATAATCAGGGCGCCGCCTTAACGTTTCTATATCTTAGAGATTACCAGTATGAACACTTTAGTCAATAGTCTAAACAAGGTGTTTATTATTGCGTATAAAGAATCCACTGAGCAGTTAGAAACTTATCTTAAAGAAGAAGGGTTTGATTGTGAGGTCTTACGTCAAGAGAATAAGCCCGAATATCAAGAGTTTTCGCCCAGTTATCGCTGTCTTTTGAACCATCGCCGAGCTTGGCAAAAAGCAGCAGATAGTCCAAAACCGAGCTTGATTATTGAAGCCGATTTTGTGCCAGTCAAGGATTTTGGAAAGCTTCCATTGCCCTTTCGAAAAGATAGTGAGAAGATTGGAATTTGTTGGATTTATACTTGTGCGCCTCAAGTCTATTGGGTATCAGATGAGGGATATGCTCAAGGATTTTCAACGTCAATGGTTGCTTACATACTTAGCCCTAAAGCTGCAAGGTGTTTAATGGAGTTTGCTGACCAAGTGGGGCAAGAAACGGGTGGAAAAGTCTATTCAACTTGGGATTCTCAGGTAGATACAGTGTTGCGATCGCATCAATTTAAAAACTTTATTCCCTTCCGAAACTATGGAGAACATGGTGGGATTCCTAAACCAGAACATCGGCAAAATGGCTTAAGTCCTGGTCATCAAGCCGATGTTTTGTGGGGAGAGATGGCTTGGACTCCTCTTTATGCTAAAGAGTACAATATCACTCAAATGCGCCTCAAAGCACGAGTCAAGGGAGTGCTTCGCTTACTCAAAGGAAATTTCTTGCGGCGCAAAACGGTTCAAAATAGCAGTGTT
>P_2C_Liq_1_UnCtyDRAFT_1000262_pt1 | contig 22866 bp, 12 predicted proteins | sample Pon2CUnioCityCA_2_FD_10234 | JGI IMG/M metagenome (IMG submission 10234) | reverse complement strand
AAAAATCTGAAGAACCTTTGATGATTTTTTTCTCAGACTCAGAAAACTCAGGAAGACGTTCCTTTAGTTTTTCTTTCATAATATCTGGATAATCACCCTTGTAAACAGGATCTGCAAACCAAGCTAAGAAAAACTCTAAAGCTCTTTGGGCTGCTTGTTTGTCTTGTTTGCTATTTGTAAGAGGTTCACGCCAATCGCAATTGTTAGAAATTCCTATTTGTCCATTTTGATGCGCATATTTTTCTCTATAAACTGCTACTGCTTTTGCGTGTGCAATAATTAAATGATGTGCAGCCAAATAAGGTTCTGAATTAGAGTTTCTTCCTGGAGCAAATACGCCTTGGCCATAACCTAAAATAGCAACCACCCAAGGTTCATTTAAGGTAATCCAGTTTTTTACACGGTCTCCAAATCTATCAAAGCAAAGATTTGCGTATTCTGCAAAATAGTTTGTCAAATTTTTATTTAACCAACCATCTTCTTCTAATTGTAAGGCTAGTGGTAAATCCCAGTGATATAATGTTACCCAAGGTTCTATTCCTGCTTTTAAAAGTTCATCAATTAAATCAGAATAAAATTGAATTCCTTTTTTGTTAACCTCTCCTTTTCCTGAGGGCATTACTCTAGCCCAAGCAATAGAAAAACGATAGGCTTTTACACCAATGGCTTTCATTAATTGTATATCTTCTTTAAACTTATGGTAATGATCACAAGCTATATTGCCAGTTTCTCCTTGTGCAATTTTACCTGGTATGGTGCAAAATGAATCCCATATAGATGGTCCTTTGCCATCTATATCTGCAGCTCCTTCTATTTGATAAGAAGAGGTAGCTGTACCCCAAATAAAATCTTCTGGAAATTTTTTCATGTATATTATATTATTTAATCGCTTATAAAACGAGTTTGTTTTTTTTCATTTAACCTTCTTGTATCTAACTCTTTTGTTATTTCAGAAATTTTTGTTTGTGATAATGGATACCAATTCATTAGAATTGCTGCAATTACAGTCACTATTGCAGGCACCCAACTCATCAACATAATAATACCAGGAATAGCACCTTTTATAGAAACTGCATCTTGTCCATTGTAATGGAAAAAACCTAATATTAAACCTATAATTGCACCTGCAATTCCGCCACCAAATTTGGTAGCAAAAGAGCCTGCAGAATAGATAAGACCAGTGGCTCTTCTGTTGTTTTTGTATTCTGAATAATCTGCAACATCACCTAACATTACAAAGAATAGGGTTGGAAAAATAGCTGCGAAAAATTCTGATAAAATTCCGATTGAAAAAATGGCTGTGGTGTTTTCTGGTGAACAGAAAAATAATAAGCTGTTTATAGCTCCTGATAGTAACAATGCATAGATAAAAAGTTTCTTTTTGCCTAATATTTTACTTAATTGAGCAGTTGACATAGCACCAAAAATAGAGGCAACCATTAAACCAACTAAATAAGATGCTGTTAAAAGTTGATCACTTAAATAATGTGTAAAATAAATAACGACAATACCTTGTTTTATGGCATTGTAAATATTGAATAACAAACCAACAATTAGCAAAATAACCCAAGGTTTGTTGGCAAATAAATCTTTAAAATCTTGTTTTAAATTTCTTTTTTGATTTTTAGGTGGATGTACCCTTTCTTTCGTAGTAAAAAAAGTAACTAGTAATAACAAAGCTAAAAAAACAGACATTACATACATAGCATAACTATAACCTTTGTCTTGGTTAATGATTGAAATGTCTGATGCTTGTAAATTATCTTCTCCAGAAACAAAAAACGTATAGGTTTTATTTGCAACCATTTCAAAGCTTTTTCCTTTTGAAGGTTCGTCTTCGATATCTGTTTTAGAAAACTTTGCAATTCCGTTTTCTGTTTTAATGTTTACGTTTTCGTAGTTTTTGTTGGATGAAACTTCAACTTTAAAAGTTTTATTTGTAGTTTCTTGTATTTTAATATCTGGGTTGATGTTTCCAAAATTAGCTACTAAATATAACAATGCACCTTGCACTAACATACCACCTGCAAAAGCACCAACCATTCTGTAAGAACCTAAAGTTGCACGTTCTTTGTCATTACCCGTCATAACGGCCATTAATGCTCCATAAGGAATGTTATTAGCAGTGTAAATTAATGTAAATAAAATGTAGGTAATGTAGGCATATATTATTTTACAGGTATCGTTAAAATCTGGATTTGTAAATAATAAAGATAAAATTACGGCTAGTGGAATTGCAGTCCACAAAATCCAAGGTCTAAATTTACCATATTTAGTTTGTGTTCTATCGCCAACAATGCCCATTAAAATATCTGAAATACCATCGCTAAAACGCGCTACTAAAAACAAAACACCAACAGTAATTGGACTTAAACCAAAAACATCTGTATAAAAAATAAACAAAAAGGTAGCAACACCTCTCCATGCAATATTTGCAGCACCATCTCCAAGAGCATATCCTATTTTTTCTGTTAGTTTTATTTTAGTCATAATTTTTAAGTATTCTAAATTGACTTAGAAAGACTTTTAGGTAAAAGTATCTTTATAACTTAAAATAATGGTCTACTTAAAATCAAAAGAGGTTTTTATATAGTCAAAACATATAAAAACCTCTATTTTTTTAGTATTGCTAAAAACCTTTTGTTAAAGGTTTTACAAAGACTACATAGTTATACTGACAAATATTTTACTATTTCGGATCTTTATTTTCTGTTTTTGGTAATAATATCTTGAACAGAAGGTTCCCCGTTTTTCTTTTCTACAATGGCACCAAAATCTTTATCGGTTATGGCTCTAAAATCAGCAAGAGATTTATCGTTTTCATATTTTTCCATTAAAGTTTTTAATTGAGATTTTAAATCTGCAATTATATTGGTGTATTGTGGGGCAGCAATAATATTATGCATTTGATTTGGGTCTTTTTCTAAATCATATAATTCCCAAACATCAATATTATAATAAAAGTGTGCTAAGGTGTATTTTTGTGTTCTTATGCCATAATGAGGTTGTACATGATGCCAAAAAGGAAATTCGTAATAATGATAGTACATAGCTTGTTCCCAATTTTTTGGTGTATTACCAAATAATATTGGCTTAAAGCTTTCTCCCTGTACTTTTTGTGTCATTTTGATATCTGCAAGTTCTATTAAGGTTGGTGCAAAATCGATATTGGTAATAATATCATTATTTACGCTGCCTGCTTTAATTTTTTTAGGATATTTAACAATAAAAGGCATTCTTAAAGACTCTTCGTAAATAAATCGTTTGTCAAAAAAGCCATGATCACCTAAATAAAAACCTTGATCTGATGTTAAAACCACAATAGTGTTTTCTTCTAAATTATTTTGTTTTAGATAGTTTAACACACGTCCAATATTATCATCTACAGATTTCACACAGGCTAAATAATCTTTAATGTATTTTTGATAACGCCATTTTTTTCCTTCATCAGCGCTCATTTCTTTTGGTTGTACTATTTCAGCAGGTTTAGAACCGTAAAATTCCCAAGACAATCTTTTACGCCAATCTTTTTGTAATTCTTTAGGAGTTTCTAGTTTCATATCTCTTCTAGAGAAATAATCCATCGTCATTTCTGTATCTCCAGCAGTTAACTCTCTTCCTTTATAATCGTCGTTAAAAGTAGTAGGGTAGGGCATTTCAACATCTTCCCAAAGATCTTCGTATTTTTTATCTGGTTCCCAAGGTCTGTGGGGTGCTTTGTATTGCAAAACCATTAAAAAAGGTTGTTCTTGCTTTCTTTTATTTGATAACCAATTGATCGCAAAATCTGTACTTAAGTTTGTGGCATATCCTTTTTCTTTTACATCTGTACCATTTTCATTATATAAAGGATTCCAATACATACCTTGTTGGTTTGCAGAATTAAGGTATTTGTAGTCTGTAAAACCTTGTGGTTCTGTGCCTAAATGCCATTTACCAAATAAACTTGTTTGGTATCCATTTTTTTGAAACTCTTGAGGGAACGTCCATTGAGACTTGTCAAATTTCCCACCATTTTCGTTTTTGTAGTATCCGTTAATATTGCTATAGTTACCAGTTAAAATAGCTGCTCTAGAAGGTCCGCAAATGGCATTAGTACAAAGTACATCTTTAAACAACATGCCTTCTTTTGCTAGCTTATCTATATTAGGAGTAGGGGCTATATCTTTATAAATACCACCGTAAGCACTAATGGCTTGTGTGGTTAAATCATCTGCCATAATATAGATTATATTAGGACGATTATTTTCTTTTTTGGCAATATTGTTTATAGTTTTATTGGTACAATAGGTTAGCAATACTAAAATTGAAATTGTAACAACAACATAACTATAAACTTTATTTTTAATACTTACCATTTACTGGATATATAAAGTGTGCTTTTGTGCTTTTTTAAAAAATTTCTGCCTCTTTTATTTTTTTAAAAGAGGCAGAAATTTAAGTTTATTTAATTTTCTTCAGCTGGAAAAGCAATTGAAATTTCTGCTTTAATATCATCTAAAAAATACTGTCCATTTTGATCAGCACCATTATTTGAGTTTAAAGACCATGCTAATTTTAAATCATTTCCAGAAATGTTAGATAAATCTATTGGAATATTAGGTATGCTAACTGTAACTCTTGTTTGCCAGTTACTACTACCTAACCATCTAGAATCGTCTGAAGCCATAATGGTTGTCCAATTTGCACTGTTAAAGGTGTCTGTTTCTAAATCTGCTGTTGATTCTCCTGCATAAAAGCCTCTTAAATAAGTGGTAACAAATTCATCATTGTAACCAAATGCCTCTGCAAAACTTACTCTCATCGCTTTAACACCTGTAATATCTACAGATCTTACTAAGTAGTTTTCTGTGGCACCAGGGTTAAAAACTCTTAAACCTTCAATATCAGGCAATCCGTTTTTTGTTACTGTTTTCTTTTGCCATTTGCTAGACTTTCCAATAGTAAAACCTTTATAATCAGCATAAATAGCATTTCCTTGATCAATTGAGCCATCTTCATCATCATTAAAGTTGTCTTCGAAAAGAGGAGAAGTTTCCCACCTTGTTTCTACAGTGATAGTAAATAAGTCTTCAAAAGGAACAGAAGTACCAGCACCATTGGTAACATTTACTCCAATAGAGTATGTTCCTTCAGCAAGGTTTTGATCTGCTAAAATTTCTAAAGAACCATCTGCATTTACAATTACTGAACCAGCAGTTAACGTAGCTGGTAAAATAACTTCATAACCACCAGTTGCATCCATGCCTTGTAGGTTTGGAGTTGCTGTTTTATAAGCTGTCCAAGGTGAAAGTGTAACATTAGTTAAGGCATTGGAACCTGAGCTTTGACTATACTCAATAGTTGGTGCAGGACCAATTGTTACTGTAACTACATCATCAAATGTAACTTGACCAACATTAGTTGCGATACTAACAGATAATTTATGTACCCCTGAAGATGCACTTGTATTTCTAGAAATTACACCTGTATCTTTATTAATGCTAAATCCATCTGGTGCATTCGCTAATTTATATTCTACGCTAGTAGCATCTATTACATTACTACCAGAAGTATCTGTATAGGTTACAGTAGCAACATCTACCTCATCTAAAAAACCAATATTTACAGCATCTGATGTAATTGTGTAATCTAAAGGTATTTGATTTACAGAAACAGTATAAGCGTTTTCAAACTTAATAACTCCGTTAACATTGTTTACACCCACTGTAAAATTATAAGTTTCACCAGGTATTAAAATGCCTTTTTTGTTATCTATAGCTATAACACCAACTTTTGGGTCTATAGCAAATTTATCTGCATTATTAGTTAACTTACCTTGGCTTGTATTAATTTCTAATATGCTAATACTATACACAGATGCATCAATTTTAAAAGATGGTACATCAGAAACAATTTCACCCAAATAGGAATAGGTTTCTAAATTTGTGTAGGTAAGGTTTATATCATCATTGATGATATAATTGTTTTCAAAGGTTTTATTATTGTTGTCTTCACAACGCATAAAGAAAACCAATACAACAGTTAATAGTGATAAGATTTTTATTTTATTGTTTTTCATAATTCTATTTTTTAGTATCCAGGATTTTGATCTGAACCATTAATATTTTCATTTGTTTCTATTTCAGATGATGGAATTGGAAACAACATCACCTTAGGATCTTCAGGATAAATAATATCGAATGGTTTATCTGCTCTTGCATTATGAACATCGATATAATTTGTTTTAAAGAAATCGAAACCTCTTCTTCTACTAACAAAAAAGTCTTGTCCTTCTGCTAATAACTCAAAATGATACTCTTTCATGATAGCAGATCTAAAATCATCTTGAGATAAACCAGACCAATCTGCAGGAACAGCAGAGTTATTTGTGTCTCTAGCTCTTTTTAATACTTCGTTTACATAAGGATATGCATTTGCAGGGCCATTTAATTCGTTTTCTATTTCTGCTAACATTAATAATAAATCTGCGTATCTATAATGCACATAGTTAAAGTTATTAGCGTCTGTAGATGCTGTTTGGTCTTTTACAAAATATTTGTTTACCCAAGGAAATCCGTTATTAAAACTAGCTCTAGATCTAGAAGGATATGCTTTTACAGTAGAACCATTACTAGATTTTGTATATTCTGATCTAAAAGTAAAATCGATTCTTGGGTCTCCAGGATATGTGTTCATATGAGCATCTACAACTTCTGGGTTTACTCTAAAACGTTCCCATCCTCTTCCTGGAAAAGCGTTGTTAGGTGTAAATAATCTTGTTATTCTAGATGAAAATTCTTCGTTAAAATTAATTTCGAAAATAGATTCAGAATTGTGGTTTGCAGAAGCTTCAGTAGCCCATAAATCTCCATAATTAGATACTAATGTATATTTGTTGTACACTTTAATTGCTTCGTTATAAGCTAATTGCCAATTAGGGCTAGCATTGTCATTTCCTGCTAATGTCATGTAAACTTTAGCCAATAACATATTAGACGCATATTTAGAAGGTCTACCATCAACTTGAGTTACATTATCAAACATTAAAGACTCTGCTTTTTTAGCATCTTCTATAATTAGATTGTAAACTTCTGTAACACTAGCTCTTGGTTGATTAAAGTTTTCTTCTTTAGCTGGTTTTGTGAAAATAGGAACAGCACCATACAATCTAACTAAATTAAAATAGGTATGAGCTCTTAGAAAATAAGTAATCCCTAAAATATTTTTTAATTGATCATCAGGCGTATTTTCTGGTACATTTTTAATTAAGTCGTTTGCTCTAGCAATAGCTTCGTATGAAGCTCTCCATAAATTTGTTGTATAGTTTATAGAAGGTTCTGGACTTAATTTACCAATAGAGTTTACATCTGTTGATCTTTTTACTACAAACAAACCAGACATATATAGTGTAGAATGATGAAAATCTGCACTGTAATAGTTAAAGTTTGCAAAAGAAGAGTATATACCATTTAATGCTACATTTACTCCTTCAATAGAATTGTAAACATTACTTTCTTTAAGAAATGGAGGGTTTTCTTCTAAGTCGCATGACACAAAAGTTAGTGCCAAAACAAAGAAAAGCGATAAAATTTTATATGTATTTTTCATAATGTTTATTTTTAAAATTTGATATTAGCACCTACTACAAAACTAGATACGTTTGGTGTACCTACCCAGTCTACACCAAGTATAGTTCCATCATATAAAAAACTTGTAAGTTCTGGGTCGTAACCACTATAGTTTGTAATTGTTAACAAGTTATTACCAGAAAGAAATAGTTTAAAAGAACTTATTAAAGAGTTTTCAGGCATTTCAAAATCGTAACCTAAAGTTATATTGTTTAACCTTAAGTAAGAACCATCTTCTATTAACCTATCATTAGGTACGTTAGAGGCAGTTATAGAACCTACTCTAGGAAATGCACCATCTAAGTTATTTGGAGACCAAGCATCGTAAAATGCTGCTGGTCTTATATTGTTACCTGTACCTACTGCGTTACTTTCTACTAAAAGGTTACCGTTTAAAATTTCGTTTCCAATAACACCATTCATTAGTAATGATAATGAAAACTGTTTGTAAGTTATGTCTGCATTTAAACCAAACGTAAAGTCTGGATTTGGATTACCAATATTTGTTTTATCAGCATCGTTAATATTACCATCTCCATTTACATCTACAAAGATTACGTCTCCTGCTTGGTTTGCTGTCCCATTAAAAGTTGGTCCTGCTAAAGCATCTGCATTTGAAGAATAAATACCATTTGTTTTATAACCCCAGAATAAACCAACTTGTTCGCCTTCTATAAATACGTTTGCTGGTGCTTTAAAGTTATTACCTGTAGATACATTATTGCCAAGGTAAAAAGATCTGTTTTCTAATTGACCATCTATATAGATATCACTTGGAGGTAAAGCAGCTAGGTCTGTAATTTTATTTCTTATAAAAGAGATGTTTCCACCAATATTAAAAATAAAATCTTCTTTATTTACCAATGTACTGTTTAAAGAAATATCAATACCTCTGTTTTCTAAACCACCTTGATTTTTAAGATAATTTTGAAAACCTGTAGAAGTTGCTATAGAAGAGTTAATTAATAAATCTGAAGTTTCTTTTAGATAAGCATCTACACTACCTGTTAATTTATTATTCCATAATCCAAAATCTATACCTACGTTAGTTTGTGTTGTTGTTTCCCAAGTTAAGTTTTTGTTTTGAATATTAAACGGAACAATACCTAGAACTGTTGAGTTGCTTGTATCAGAATAATAACTAGGTTCATAATTTTTGAATGTTTGGTATGGGTTAATGGCTTGGTTACCAGATTGCCCCCAAGATACTCTTACTTTTAAATTGTTTACAGCATCTATATTTCTTAAAAACTTTTCATTAGAAGCTGTCCAAGCTAAAGAAGCAGCAGGGAAGTATCCAATTTGATTGCTTCCTTGGAATTTGGACGATTTATCTGCTCTAAAGGATGCGTTAATAGCATATTTATTTTTAATTGTATAGGTTGCTCTTGCCAAATAAGAGAATATATTTTCTTGAAAATCTAAAGATGAATATGGTGTTAAAATTAACTCACCTAATTGTGGGCTATCTGCTCTTAAGTTGCTAATTGGAAAATCTCCAACTTCGAAGATATTATTGTTAGAGTTATTACCATCATAAGAAATACCTACAGTAGCATTTAATCTATGCTTGTTGTCAAATCTTTTATTAAAAATTAAAAGATTATCAAACGTATATGATATTTTTTCTTGATTAGAGAGTGCTAAATATCCATTGGTAAAAGAACCTTTTTGGGTATCTGCACCATACCAACGAGAGCGTTCTTTTGCTCTATAGTTACTACCAGCTCTCATTTGATATTTTAGATTGCTAGTAATATCGTAAGTTAACCTTATAGATGCATTGATTCTTTTTTCATCAATTTTTTCTTCAACATTTTCTATGAACTTATATGGGTTAAAAAGTTCAAGATCATCTTCTATCTCTCCATCTAATAATGGATTGTAACTTATTAATTGTCTTGTAAAACTTCTACTACCTCCAGAAATAGAAGCACCTTGATTTAAGTTTCCTCTTCCTAAATACACACCAACTCTAGTTTGTAGGTTTAGTTTATCATTTAAATCGCTTGTATAATTTAACTGTAAATTAGAAGAAGTTAAAAATGTTCTAGGAATCAATCCTTGTGTATCATTAAACTGTCCTGATATGTAATAGTTAGACTTGTCATTTGCGCCACTTATATTTAAGCCAGCTTGTGTAGAAAATGTATTTCTAAAAATTTCGTCTTGCCAGTTTACTTGAGTTAATTCGTCAAGTTTGTTACCAGCATTATCTAATCTAAATACTTTATTCCCTTCTATTGCATAGTTTGGTGGGTTGTTTTGCTGTATCGCATTTACATTTCTGTATTGAGCGTAACCAACAGCGTCTAAAACATTAATTTTTTTAGTAGCTTGAGAAATGCTGCTTTGTACAAAAGTATTGATAACTGCTTTACCTTGTTTCCCTTTTTTAGTGGTAATTAAAATAACTCCATTTGCTCCACGAGAACCGTAAATAGCGGTTGCAGAAGCATCTTTTAAAACTACCATGCTTTCAATGTCTCTAGGATTGATACCTGTAAGTCCATTTTGAGTAGATTGTGTTTCATTTGCATCGCTTGTAGCATCTAATACATCTTCTCCTGCAGAATTAATAATTACTCCATCTACTACATATAAAGGTTCGTTATTACCTCTTAAACTATTAGCACCTCTAATTCTAACACTTACGGGTGCTCCAGGAGTACCAATATTAGAGTTTACTTGCAAACCAGAAGACCTACCTTGTAATAATGAACCTACACTATTGTATTGAGAGGCAACATTTTCTTTCTCTTTAATTTCTGTAAGAGAACCTGTTAAATCTTTTTTAGTTGAAGAGCCATAACCAATTATTACAATTTCTTCTAATTGTTCAGAATCTTGTTCCAATTGAATGGTAAGTGTTGTTTGGTTGTTAACAACTACTTCTTTTGTTTTGTAACCTAAATAACTTACAACTAAAGTTGCAGGTGTTTTATCAATTTTAATTGAAAAATTACCATCAAAATCTGTAACTTCTCCTTTAGTCGAGCCTTTTACAATTATAGATGCACCAGGTAAAGGGTATTTTGTATCATCTATTACTTTTCCTTTTATTGTTGTTTGTGCCAAAAAGGATATTGGAACAAGTAACAAAAGTGTATAAAAAATTTTTTTCATAATTTGAGATTGATTTATACGTGCTAAATTAACCTAAACCATTGAAAATGGTATTTTAAAAAACATCACAAAAGGTATAATAATTGTCAGAATTATTAATTTTACTACGTATTTGTGTAGATTGCTAAAATTATACCCATAAATTTTCTGAATATTAGAAAAGCTATTTTTTTAAGCTGTCTAAAAAACCTGTTGGTGTTTTTCCGTAGAATTTCTTAAAAGAAGTACTAAAATATTTAGGATTAGAAAAACCAGAACTATAGGCAACTTCTTTAATACTCATTTGCCCTTTAATTAGTAAGTTTTTTGCATGCTTTAATTTGGTATGAATTACAAAATCTTGGGGCGATAAATCTACCAAGTTTTTTAGTTTCATATATAAAGATGTTCTACTCATACCGAAGCTTTTAGATAAGTCGTGCACAGAAAAAGAGTTGTTCTCTATATTTTCTATAATTTTACTTTCTAAATCTTCTAAAAACTCTTTGTCTTTTTGGTTTCTATAAACGGTTGCATTTTCTGCATCACTATCGGTTACGTATTTTTCTCTAATTTTTCTTTGAAACTTAAGCGTGTTTACAATTTTTGCCAATAACAGCTTTGTATCTACAGGTTTTTCTATATATTCAGCAACTCCAGCTTCTATACTTTCTAATTTTTGTGTAGAGTTTTGCAATACAGTAAGCATAAAAACAGGTATGTGGTTTAGGTTGATGTTTTGCTTTAAGTTTTTAGCCATTTCCATACCATCCATTTCAGGCATAATTAAGTCTGTTAATATAATGTCTGGAAAATTTTGCAAAGCCATTTCTATACCTTCTTTACCATTGCTTGCCTCTAAAATTAAAAAATGATTTCCTAAAGACTCAACCAATAAAGACCTTAACTCGTCATTATCTTCTACAATTAAAATTTTTGCATCAGAAAACATATCTAATTGTAATTGTTCTTCTACAGTTTGTTCATTTTTTAATTTTTCAGTTTCAACAACTTCCGTCTTTTTATATAAATCAACTAAGTTTTTTAGCATTATTGTAAAAGTTGTTCCTTTGTTTTCTATACTATCAAACGTAATGGTTCCACCTGTTTTTTCTATTAATTTTTTGGTCATTATTAGACCTAAACCTGTTCCTGGGCTTTGACTGTTAATGGCGTTTCTGGCTCTATAGTAGCGTTTTAAAATAAATTTTTGTTGATCTTTAGGAATTCCAAAACCTTCATCAGAAATTTGAAGTTTTAATTCACCATTAGCAATTTTTTGTAATTTTACCTTAATAGTTCCACCCTCAAAAGAATATTTAATTGCATTAGAAAGTATATTTAGAAAAATCTTATCGAAAACATCTTTGTAGTAATAAAATATAGTTTCTGGCCAATTATTTTCTATTTTAATCTCTAGATTTCTTTCTTTGGTAAGAGGTTCAAAGTTTTTAATCCTAGCTTTTAAATAGTTTTCTACTTTTATTTTTGATACATTTTGATAAATGCTGTCCTGAGAAGTAACCTTATGAAAGTTTAGCATTTGTTCAAACAAAGAATTTAATCTTTTTACGGTAGATTTTATGTGTTTGTTAGATTCTTTAGAATCGTTAGTATTGGTAATATTTTCTAAAGAAGTCATTAAAATTGTAAGAGGTGTTTTTAATTCATGGGTAATGTTATTAAAGAACTCTATTTGATCATCTGCATTTTTTTTATTGATAAGAATAGTGGTAAAATGAATAAGTGCCCAAATAAATATTATTAATAATAAAAAATAGATAAAAAATGCGGTATTAGTTAACCACCAAGGAGATGCCACTATAATATCTATTTCTCTTATTTTACTTTCGTTATTGTATTTGTTTATAGCTTTTACTTTAAATTTATATTTACCACTAGGTAAATTGGTGTAAGTAGCAAAATTATTTGTGTTTTCTTTAGACCATGCATCATTAAACCCTTCTAATTTCCAAACATATTTCATTTTAGAAGCAACACTGTGTTGTATACCTGCAAATTTTATTTCTATAGAGTTTTCGTTACTTTTTAAGTTGATTTTTTCTGTTTGATTGATGTGTTTTGATAATGGTTTTTCTGATGGAGAAACACTTTTATTAAATAATTTAAAGTCTTCGAAAACTAAATATGGCTTAAAGTTCTGATTTACAATTTCTTTAGGATTAAAAATAGTTACGCCATTTACTCCACCAAAAGCTAACAAACTATCATTTAGTTTTGTGTAACTACCATAATTATATTCTGTACTAGCTAAACCATCTTTTTTATCGTAAATATTTATAATGGTGTCTTTCTTATTAATCTTAACATGAACTAAACCTTTTGTTGTACTAGCCCAAATTGCATCTTCACTATCTAATAAAACACCTTGTACAATGTCTGATGGAAAACCAGAACTTAGATCTAATTTTTTTATTTTTTTTGTGTCTAAATTGTAAAAAAGTAAGCCAGCTCCATTTGTACCAACAATTAGTTGATTGTTTTTTGTTTGTTGTACTGCATGCACAGTAGAAAAGGCTAAAGTTCTTTTACTGGGTTCTAAATCTTCTAATATTTTAAAATTATTATTTTCAGGATTTATTTCATAGATACCATATCTACCAGATGCTAAAATTTTACCAGTAGTTGTTTCTATAATTGATTTTAAGTAGAGTATAGGATATTTAGTGATTTTGTTATCAGCAGTAATCATTAATAAATCTTTATCTAAACCACCTACCCAAATATTGTTATTTGTATCTTTTTTAATAGCATAAATTTTAGTTATTAAATCTTTCTCTTTAGATACATCATTAAAACTTGTAATTTTAAAAGAATTGATATCAATTTTAAAAAGACCATAGTTGTAAGTTCCTACCCACATATAATTATTATCAGCTTCTAAGGCTAAAACAATTACAGGGGTATTATTTTTTGTTTTAAAGTTTTCTAGATGTTTCCAAGAATTCTTTTTTCTGTTCCAAATACTTAAACCCTTTTTAGTACCAAACCATACATTGCCATTTTTATCATTGGCTATACTTCTAGTAAAATTGCTAGAAATACTATTTTTATTATTAAGTTTATGCTGTACTTTAAGAAAAGGAAGCCTATTTATATTGTAATAATTTATACCTCCTCCATAGGTTGCTGCCCACATAATACCTTCTTTACTTATTTCTAAATCATAAATACCATTACTAGAAATAGAGGTTGGGTTGTTAGAGTCTTCTTTAAAATGAGTTATAATTTCCAGTTTGTTATTTAACTGATAAATACCATTACCATCTGTAGCAATGTACAAGTTTTTTTTATCTTGTAAAATATCTCTAATAGTATGGTTAAAGTTTTTTAAAGTCCTTTTGTAATTAAAAGTGGTGGTATCAATCTCTAATAATTCGCCAGCTTGTGTACCTAAATAGATTGCATTAAAAGCAGTATTTATATAGTAAATTTTAGCTGTAGATGCTGGTAAATTTATTTTTGAAGTTTTTTTATTATCAATATTATAGATATAAAGACCTTTTTTAGTACCACACAATACATAATTTTTATATATAAAAATTACATCTATAGCATCATTAATGGTTGTTTTTTCTAAATTTTTATTAGTTGGGTTGTATTTCCAAAGACCATTAAAACCTCCAATCCATATATTACTATTACTATCTTCGCTAATAGAATTTACTAGAGAAGGATTTATATTGTCTGCAGTTTGTATTAATTCAAACTTATCTAAATTTTTATTATACTTACAAACACCTTTTTCTAGACCAGCCCAAATATTATTATTACTGTCTATAAAGATTTCTGAAGCTCTATTGCTTAACGATTCAGGTAAACCATTGTAAGTATTATAAACCCTATAATATTTAGAGTTATGTTTTAAAATACCTTCTTCAGAGCCAATCCATAAATTACCTAAATTATCTTCTTTTATTGCATACGTAATGCTTTGTGTAGACACATTTTCACCCTCAAGCTGTGAAAACTCAATAGGATTTTGCCCATAAGAATTAAGGTTTAAAAAGTAAATAAAAAAAGAAAAAAAGTAAGTTTTTAAATTCAATCTGTATCTTTGTTACGGTTACGGTAAAAATAGTAAAAATTAAAAACTAATTTAAAATAGTAACACTTAATATTTAAAAACATGATTTTTCATAAAAATATTTACACTTTTTTTTTAATTTTAAGCATCTCTTTTTTTATTGCATGCAATACGCAAATGAAAAAACAAACAATAAAAAGTAATAATACAACGAATGTTGAGGCAGATACAAAAGCACCAAAAGGGATGGTTTGGGTAAAAGCTAAATCATTTTTAATGGGTGCTAAAGAAGGTGATAAATACGCGATGATGCGCGAAAAACCAGCACATGAAGTATATGTAGATGGTTTTTATATTGATGAACATGAGGTTACCAACAAGCAATTTGCAGCGTTTGTAAAAGCAACAAATTATATTACTGTAGCAGAAAAGCCAATAAATTGGGATGAAATTAAAAAAGATTTACCAGCAGGAACTCCAAAACCAGCAGACTCTATTTTACAACCAGGAAGTTTAATTTTTAATAAAAATGCGGGTAAGATAGTTTCAATGAATAAATATCAACAATGGTGGACATGGAAAATTGGTGCCAATTGGAAACAGCCAGAAGGTCCAGGAAGTTCTATTGAGGGTAAAGATAATTATCCAGTTGTACATGTGGCTTATGCGGATGCTTTGGCATATTGTAAATGGTCGAATAGAAGATTACCAACTGAAGCAGAGTGGGAATCTGCAGCACAAGGCAATCGTAGAAATTTAACTTTTGTATGGGGTAATAATCCAGCAGATTTAAATGCCAATGCCAATACTTGGCAAGGGCAATTTCCAACAAAAAATATTTCTGAAGATGGTTTTGAATATATTTCTCCCATCAAATCTTATCCGGCAAATACTATTGGTATTTATGATATGGCAGGTAACGTTTGGGAAATAACTACAGATTTATTTAATGTAAATTATTACAAAAGCTTAAATCCAAACAAAGTTTTAAATAACCCAACAGGTGCAGAAACATCGTATTCTCCATCAAATCCATATCAATTAGAGCATGTTATGAAAGGTGGTTCTTTTTTGTGCCACGAATCGTATTGTGCTAGTTTTAGAATTTCTGCAAGAATGGGTATGGAGCCAAGTTCTAGTTCAGACCATATTGGTTTTAGAACTGTTGCAACCAAAGAGATGTTATCTGATTAGTATTGTTAAACTTTAAAGAAAATAAAAAAATCTTAATATTAAAATGATAAGGCTTTTTAGTCGGGTTGCAGGATGATAACTAGACCGCCAGTATGCAGTAAAATCAATACTTTAGGAAAAGTTCTAAAACAGTGTCAACCGAATTGTGGACCTAATGTTTAAATTGAAATAGTATGTTTTGTTTGAAGGTCTAAAACAAATTTACTATTTTAACTTCATTAAAAACAGATAAATAGCGTCAAATATTATGATTAATCTATTAAGTATTTGTTAATAGTTTCTTCCTCAATACCGCTGTAACTAGCAAAATCTTTTACTATTATAAAATGTGTTTTTTTATGCAAAGCCTTGGTCCACCAAAGGTAAACTTCTAACGCGTTTTCCAGTTGCGTTAAAAATGGCATTNCANATAGCTGGTGCNATTACAGGTACACCAGGTTCACCAACTCCAGTGGGTGGTTCTTCCATTTTATCCATAATATGTATTTCTATGTTTGGGGCATCTTTNATGCGNGTCATTTGATAATCGAAAAAGTTNTGTTGCTCCACAGCACCATTTTTAGTAGAAATTTTTCCATACATCGCAAGCGACATTCCAAATAGGGTAGCNCCTTCTAATTGGTTTTTNATATTGTCTTTATTCAATGCCAAACCACAATCTATGGTAGTCCAAACATTTTCTACTTTAACNTTCTTGTTTTTTACAGAAACTTCTACAATAGTAGCCACATAACTATAAAAACTGTAATGTATGGCAACACCTAAACCATGGTTTTGAGGCAGTTTTTTACCCCAATTAGCCATTTTTGCAGTTTGGTTTAAAACAGCTTTTAGTCGTTTTGAGTTGTAAGGATAATTCGATTTTCCTTTGATGATTCTGTCTTTGCCAATCAACTCTAAATGAAATTGAACAGCATCTTTTTTTGTAGCAAATGCCAATTCGTCTACAAAAGAATTAATACCAAAACCACTATGAATATGCACCACAGAACGCAACCAGCCAATTCTTAAATTTGCTTCTGCTTTTACATTTTCTAATCTAAAATTTTGTAATTCATACGGATTTTTGGTAAAACCTTGCCCAAGTTCAAAGCCAGAAGCATAATCTGACAAAGGTTTAAAAGAGGAAACAATGGAAGGGAAACCCACTCTTTGCAACCAACCAGTTACTTTACTATTTTTATCTAAACCACCTTTTAAATATTGTGCACTTGTGGCGTGATAAAAACTATGTTGTATGTCATCTTCACGTGTCCAAACTACTTGTACAGGCGCTTTTATTTCTTTCGATATTGCTACAGCTTCTACCACAAAATCCGATTTAGATTTTCTACCAAAGCCACCACCTAAAAAAGTAACATTTACGGTAATATTTTCAACTGGAATTTGAAAAAAATGAGCCAATTCGCTTCTTGCAGTTTGTGGATCTTGCACAGGCGCCCAAACTTCAATTTTATCTTTTTGATACCAAGCAGTTGCATTGGGTACTTCCATTGGTGCATGTGCTAAAAAAGGAACATGATAAGTAGCTTCTATAGTTTGTTGAGCTTTTTTAAAAGCCGAATTTACATTTCCATGACTTCCAGGAACCAATTTACCTACTTGATGAACACGATCTGTGAGTGTTTTTTTAAACTCTTCTGAATTAAAAGTTTCATTTTCACCTTTATTCCATTTTATATCTAAAGCCAATTTACCTTGAAAAGCAGCCCAAGTATTGTTTGCAATTACAGCAACACCACCCAACATACCAAAGAATTTTCCGGTAGGCGGTTTTAATTGATCTATTTGAATAATTTTTTCTACACCCGCTACTTTTTCAGCATTATTTTTTTTGAAGCTTTTTACAGTTCCAAAAGTAACCGGGCATCTAGCCACAGAAGCAAATTTCATATTCGAAATTCGAACATCAATTCCGTAAGTTGCTGTACCATGTGTAAAGTCTTTTAAATCGACACTTTTCAAGGTTTTACCAATATATTTAAAATCGCCTACTTTTTTAAGTTGAACGGTTTTCTCATCAGGAATTTCTAATTGAGAGGCATTTTCTACCAAATCTCCATAGAAAATTTTNTCATTGNTTTGGGTATTAATAATATGATGATTTTCTGCTTTACANACANTTTCTGCAACATTCCATTTTTGAGCAGCAGCTGTAATGAGCATCAATTTTGCAGTAGCACCCATTTTACGCATGGGTTCTAATTTGGTACGCACACTTCTAGAGCCATCTGTATTTTGATTGCCATATTTTTCGTGTCCAATAGCTTGTTTTACAGAAATATAATCCCAATCTGCTTCTAGTTCATCTGCAATAGCAGAGGCTAAAGAAGTTCTGATGCCTTGGCCCATTTCTGAGCGTGAAGCAATTAAAGTTATATTGCCGTTTTTTTCTATTTGAATAAATAAATTCGGTTCAAAATAATCTTTGCTGATAGTGGGTTTAAACTTTTTTTCTACAGTAGTTGTGTTGCAGCCTAAAATAATTCCGCCAGAAGCCAAACCAAATAATTTTACAAAATCGCGTCTGTTTATTTGCTGAATTTTACTCATAAGGTTTTATTTTTAAGTGCCACAGCTTTATGAATTGCTTTTCTAATTCTAGAGTAAGTGCCACATCTACAGATATTAGCACTCATTACTGCATCAATATCCTCGTCAGTTGGTTTTTCTATCTTATCTAATAAAGAGGTAGCTGCAATTAACTGACCAGATTGACAATAACCACATTGTGGTACATTTCCAGCATTCCATGCTTGTCTTAAAAATTCTAAATTTTCAGAAGTCCCTTCAATGGTAAATATTTGTTTTTCAGCAACTTCTGATACTAAAGTGCTACAAGATTTAACAAGTTTGCCATTTAATAATATAGAACAAGCACCACATTGTGAAACACCACAACCAAATTTGGTGCCAGTTAAGCCTACAATATCTCTAATTACCCAAAGTAAAGGGGTGTCTTTTTGTACTTCTACAGTGTACGTTTTTTTGTTGATAATTAAGTCTGTTTTCACCTTTAGAATTTTAAAACCACAAGTTACAAATAAAATAATTTTGATGAAGTGTTTTTACTTTTTTTAAAGCTTGAACAGAAATTACCAGGTTGAGCGCAATCGAAATCTATTGAAAGTTTTGTACTCTAGCATTTTAATTAGGTCTAATGTTTTTAAAGAGTAAATTAAAACTTAGGCTTTCAAGTCGATAAAGGTTTAATTTTTTAAAACAAAATACAAACAGGAGTCGGTGCAGTAATTTCATCAACGAAGGTTAATTTGCCCGTTTTTACATTTCTTTTAAAAGACACAATATTGTCTGTGTCTTGGTTGGCAACCAGTAAAAATTGATTGTCTGGAGTAAGTGCAAAATTACGAGGATGTTTTCCGAAAACAGAATGATGTCCTACTGTTTTTAATCTTCCGTCTTCTGGATTTACTTCATAAATAACAATAGATTCATGCCCCCGATTGGAAGCATATAAAAATTTACCATCGTTAGTAATATGAATATCTGCAGCTTTGCTAAATGCTATAAAATCTACTGGTAACATAGTAATGGAAAAGTCTACATAATAATGATTGTTTTTTTCTTTAACCAAAGAAATAGTGTTGTTTAACTCGTTTAAAACATAGATCCATTGATTGTTAGGGTGAAATGTTAAATGTCTTGGGCCAGCACCCTCTGCCATTTTTAGTTTTTGTTGCTTTGTTAATACGAGCTCATTTTTATCTGAATCAATTTTAGAAAACCAAAGTTCGTTGCTTCCTAAATCAACAGAAATTACTTCATTTTTTGTGGGATGAAACCAAGCAGAATGTGCATGTGGTTTTTCTTGTCTGCTTGTTGTACCTTTTCCAGTATGTTGTTGTACATATAATAAAGGAGAAAGTTTTCCTGATTTTTCTGCTTTTAAAAGTCCTACATTTCCACCAGTATAATTGGCAGTTACAATATAATTATCATTATTAATAGCTACAAAACATGGGTCAGCACCACCTGTTTTTGCTTTGTTTATTAGTTGTAAGCTATCTTTTTCTATTTTGTAAGCTCTTATAATACCTTTCCCTTTATCATCTGTTTCTCCAACAGTAAACAATGTTTTTTTGTCTTTAGATTTTGTTAAAAAAGTAGGGTTGGTAACTTGAGCTATCAAGCCAATTTTAGATAACTTTCCATCAATAGAAATTTGATATTTGTAAATACCTTTGCTATCTTTTTTTGTATAAGTACCTACATAGAAAGTCATAAAATTATTAGTTTGTGTATTTTTTTTGGGTGATGACTTTGTTTTACATCCAACAAAAAGAATCGCTAAAAAAAGAATAGAAAATTTGTACATTTTAGTAAATTTTAAAAACGGGTAGCATTAAGTGGGCAGTTTCATAATGTGGTGAATTTTTGTACACAAAATCTAACTGCATTCTTGGGTTGTTGGCAAAAACTTTGTCTTTTATTAGTTTTTCTTCAAAAGCAGCTTTAATTTTTGGGTTTTTAGCTAAAATATTTTCTGCAATATCTTCAAAAACATAGGCAGAATAGCCTTCTTTTTTTTGTAAAACTGTATCGAAAAAATTCCAGTTGAAAAAAGAATCAGTTGCTTCTGCTTCTAAAGTTTCTAGCAAGTAGCGCACACCATTTTGATTGGTTGGTATATAAACATCGCCCTTTCTAAACTGAATTGTTTTTGTAGATTTTTTTGTAGTTGTATTGTAGTGCAAATAATGCCCTTCATAAGGTGCATTTCTTGTTTTGTAATCATTAATATGGCTAACTTCTAAGGTAATAATGGTGTCTTTTTTTAAATGTGTAAATTCTATTTTATTAGCTTCTAATCGATCGATAACTTTGTGCCAACCTTGAGGTAAAATATATGCTTTTGGAATGGTTACTTCTTGATCAACTAAAAAATTATTGTAGTATTTAGTTTCCTTTTCAAAAGGTTGATTTACATCATAAAATAAACGTTTTCCAGAAGTTACTTTGCTATCAATATAAGATGCTTCATACCCTTTAAAATTTAAAGTTGTTGGGTTTATGCTATCAATTTTGTAAGTAATAGGATAGGTTTTTTTACTTAAAATTTCACCTAAAGCCTTAGAGCGTAGTTCTTTAATTTTGTTAGAGTTTTTTTCTGTAACATCAAAAGCAGAAAACATGAATTCATAGGTTTGTTTAACACGAGTTTTGTAAGGTTTTAGCATGTGTGTTTCTATCATTAAACCCAGTGTATGAAACAGAGTTGTATAACCTGTAGAGTATCTTGGAGAATCGAAAAATTGAGAAAAACCAGTTTCTGGTGTATTGCCCCAAACATTTACATAAGGTGTAATAATAATATTCTTTTTTTGTAGAGAATTTTCTAATTGTGGTCTCATTTCGTTTTCTAAAAATGAACCTAAATTACCACCTAATTTGTTGTGTTGGGTAAATAAATGGGTAATTGCATATTGGTAATCTGCACCATTACTTACATGATTGTCTATAAAAACATCTGGATTTACAGTATGAAAAATTTCAGCAAAAGTAGTTGCGTTTTTTGTGTCTTGTTTTATAAAATCTCTATTTAAATCAAAATTTCTAGCATTGCCTCTAAAGCCATATTCTTTTGGGCCATTTTGGTTAGCTCTTGTGTGCGAATTTCGGTTTAAAGAGCCCCCAACATTATACACAGGAATTACAGCAATTAAACAATTTTTGTATTTCTTTTTCAAAGAATCATTCTGTACAATATCTCTTAAAAGCATCATAGAGGCATCTATACCATCTGATTCTCCTGGATGAATTCCGTTATTAATTAGAATTTTATTTTTTTTAGAATTTGTAATCTCTTCAACATTGTAAATACCTTCTTTGTTGTAAACTACCAAATGTAAAGGTTTACCTGCATCTGTTTGCCCGAAAGAAAATAAAGAAATCTGAGAATATGCTTCTGCCAATTGTTCGTAATAAGAAATTACATCTTTGTATTCTGGTGTTTTTGTTCCAGCAGATTTTTCAAAAGTGGTAGTAAAATCTACTTTATTGTTTGTGGAATCATTACAGGAAATGATAAAAGCTAAAAAAACAATAAGAATAATATTTTTCATGATTTTTTTATTTTACACGAACGGTTTTTGGTACTAATTTGGTATAATCTCCATGATTTCTAATGACATCTCTAACAATAGATGAAGAAATATAAGATGTTTTTGCAGCCGTTAATAAAAATACAGTTTCTATAGATGATAAATCTCGGTTGGTATGTGCTATGGCTTTTTCAAATTCAAAATCAGCAGGATTTCTTAAACCTCTTAAAATAAAATCAACATCATTTTTCTGACAAAAATCTACGGTTAAACCTTTGTAAGTAACTACTTTAATTTTAGGATTATTTTCAAAAGAAGCTTCAATAAATCGTTTGCGCTCCTCTAAAGAAAACATGTATTTTTTATCTGCATTTATACCAATAGCAATAATTAATTCGTCAAAAAGCGTAACACCTCTTTCTATAATATCAAAATGGCCTAAAGTGATTGGGTCAAAAGATCCTGGAAAAATTGCTCTTTTCATTGTTTTTATATTTTGATTTTTTTGTGTTTTGATGTTTTTTTAGAATCACGAAACATGATAAGTTTAGATATCTAATTTATCTATAAAATTAGATGTTTTTTGTTGTAATTTTTGAATTCTCTTTTCAAAAACTGTTTTATTCATTAATTGATATTAATTTTTCTGTTTCTTTTATCATGACTCAAAATATTTTGTTTCATTTCCATCAAGGATATCTCCTGTTTCTTATTTCAAAAAATATCCTGTTTCTTGTTTCAAAAAACATCCTGTTTCTAATTTTTTAAAGCTTCTTCAATCGAATTTTCAAATAATTCTGATAAAGAAATACCTGCAACTTTTGCTTGTTGTGGTAAAATACTTTCT
>P_2C_Liq_1_UnCtyDRAFT_1000261_pt1 | contig 22873 bp, 23 predicted proteins | sample Pon2CUnioCityCA_2_FD_10234 | JGI IMG/M metagenome (IMG submission 10234) | reverse complement strand
GAGCCAATGCCACTGGTATGAGCCAGCAGGGTCGCCCCAGCCGCCGCCATGCGATCGCCCCCCAAGGCCACAATCTCCAACGGTGTTCCCTGCCGACGGCTGACCCGATGGAGAGCCTCAATCAACAACGCCCCCTGTAAATCCCCCGAGACTTCCCCCGTACTGACAAAAATGCGCCGACTCACGAGGACTCACCCCGACTGCGACGCTGACCACTAATGGGGCCTCGTCGTCCCGGTTGACGGGAGGACTGTAAGAAATGCTGTAAATGTTGTACCTGGGGAGTTTCAGGTAATAACTTCAGGCGATCGAGAGCGCTCTCAAAGCCCAGATCGGAGCGATAGAGGAGGCGAAAGGCCTTCTTCAAGACCTGAAACGCCTCTCCCTCATCAATCTCCATCAACCCCGCTCGTTGTAAACCCACCTGATTCAAAGCTCGCACCCGGCTCGGATTCCCTTCAACCAGCATATAGGGAGGAACATCACGGTCAATCCGACTCATGCCCCCCACCATCGATAACTCGCCGATATGGACAAACTGATGAACCCCGACCACCCCACCAATACGGGCATTCGACTCAACACAGACATGACCCGCCAACTCCACCGCATTGGTAATCACCACCCCATTGCCAATCGTGCAGTTGTGGGCCACATGAACATAGGCCATCAACAAATTGTTATCGCCAATGCAGGTCATTTCCCCTCCCTGAGTGGCGCGGTTAATGGTCACATATTCCCGAATCCGGTTATCATTGCCGATTGATACCCCACTGACAGCCCCCTCATATTTAAGATCTTGGGGTTCTAAGCCAATAGCAGCGCCGGGAAAAATATGATTGCGCTCACCAATCGCCGTTGCCCCATCAATGACCACATGGGCTTCAATGGTGGTATCTCGTCCAATCGTGACCTGTTGGCCAATAACGGCATAGGCCCCGACACGAACACTCGGGTGAAGTTGGGCCTGGGGATGAATGACAGCAGTTGGATGAATCATGTCGTGAGTTGATCAGTTGGCGAGCGGAAACTGCCGCCTCAAGGGGTTGGCGGTTATCCCTGTTCCGCATCCAGTGGCGCGGTTGTCTTCGTTCGGGAGCGTCCGTGAGTTGACCCTTATTCGTCCACAATCCGTTATTCGACCATCAAAGAAAACATCAGTTCCCCTTCACTCACCAACTGTCCATCCACTTCAGCGCGACCGTACATTTTCCCGAAGCGGCGGCGTTTCGTCCAAAGCAGATCAACCGTCATCACCAGTTGATCCCCAGGCACTACGGGCCGACGGAAGCGGACATTATCAATGCCGGCGAAGGTAAATAGGCCTTCCTCCATTTCGTGCATTTGGGTTAAGACCACTCCACCGACTTGAGCCATGGCCTCGACAATCAAGACTCCGGGCATAATCGGCTTTCCGGGGAAATGACCCTGAAAATGGGGTTCATTCACGGTGACATTTTTAATGCCCACGGCCCGTTTTTGCGGGATATATTCAATAATGCGATCGACCAAAGCAAAGGGGTAACGGTGGGGCAAGAGACGATGAATCTCGTCAACGCTCAGCATGGTGGCTGGGGTTGAGACCGGTTCCGTTTCCGTCTGTTGGGCGTTGTGCGTGTTGGCGTCAATAAGTGTGGACATAATTGGCTTCAAGTACTGCGGCTAACGAAGATCCGGCTCGGCGTTGCCTGCGGCTTGCCCTGAGGATCCCCTAAAACTGGCTTATGCGTACCCGCGCGATCGCAGGCATTGAGCTAAGCGAACATGCAGGCGATGGCTCGCTTTATAAGCAAGAATATGAGCCACTGGAATCGGACCCAGTAAGCTCAGATCTCCTACTAAGTCTAAGATTTTATGACGCACTGGTTCATTTGCAAATCGCAAGGGAGGATTGAGCCAATGGTCACCGTCACAAACGAGAGCATTGTCTAAACATCCACCCCGAATGAGTCCCCGGCTCCGTAAAGATTCTACCTCATGGGCTAGTCCAAAGGTACGAGCTGGGGCAATCTCCTGGGCAAAGTCCTCCCTTACCGGGGTCCAGGTGTGCCATTGTTGGCCGATCGCGGCGGCGGCAAAGTCAATGCCATAACTCAAGCGCAGCTGGGGAGCCGGCAGGGCGGCGACGAAGGCCTCCCCATCCTGAATCCAGATGGGTTCAGCCAGAGGAGTCGGAACCGCCTCGGGGCAATGACAGGGAGTGACCCCGACGGCATCGATCGCCTCGATCCAATCTCGGGCAGAACCATCGAGAATCGGCACTTCGGGACCATCGAGGTCAATCAGCACGTCACTAATACCCCGGGCGGCTAGGGCCGCCAGTAAATGTTCGACGGTTTGGGCGCTGACCTCTCCTTGAGCCAGTTGGGTACAGAGGGGACTCGGTTGCACGACCTCTGGAGAAAGCCTTAGGGGGTTGCTTCCGGGGAGATCCCGTCGTTGCAGCAGCCGTCCCTGGCCGGGGGAAAGGGGATGTAGCTGTACGTTGGTCGCTTGCCCTGAATGGAGACCAATGCCATGACACCGGAGCGATCGCCGCAGGGTGCGTCCCCCCTGAGTTAAGTCACAGGGGGAGGCGATGGAGGCTGAGGAAGAAGACACAGACATGAGACGAGAGCCGTTGAGAGAGGGTGAACACTCAGGAGTGACTTAGAGTGACCTAGAATCGCTGGCCAATGCCGAAGTGAAAGCGGTTGTCACCCTCGTCGTTGATGGCAAAGTCAACTCGAATCGGGCCAATGGGAGATTGGATACGTAAGCCAAAGCCGTAGCCTAAGCCGTTTCCAGGTTTATCTCGAACCTCAGCCGGGTTTCCGGGGACATCGCCGGCGGTCCCGAGGTCGGTTCCCACATCTAGGAAGGCCACGCCGCCAATAATCGAGAAGATGGGGAAGCGATATTCAGCAGTGGCTTGCACGAAGGAGCGACCGGCCCCTAGAGCGCCTTCAGCGTACCCCCGCACTGAGTTCACCCCGCCGAGGACAAAGGCTTCATAGGGGGGCATATCCCCGATGATGGTTCCCGCTTGCACATTGAAGGCTAGGGCCTGGGAGCCTTCGAGATCCAGGAAATTCACCGGCAGATAGTAGCTATAGCTGCCCCGTAGTCGGTTAAAGGAGACGTTGTCATCGAAGGGGAGGACCTGTTCGGTACTGAAACTGACTCGATCGCCCCGTGTTGGGTCTAGGAGGTTGTTACGGCGATCGCGAGCTAACCCTAAGCGCACGCTGGCCATAAAGTCAGTACCATCTTCATTAGCCGAGAGCAAGTTACCCAGCTCATCGCGGGGGGTGCGATCGCCGTCGGAGTCGCGAATGGTCACTTCTTGCACTTGCAAGCCCAACGAGGCGGTCCAAGCTTGTCGGTTATCAAAGACATCTCGGGTGAGGGGACGGGTAAAGGTTACGCCGCCACCGATACGGTCGATGCGGGGGCGATCGCCATTGGGTAATTCCACTTCTGGCTGATCCTCTCCGCTGTCAAACACCAAGGAAATCGAGCGCCGCCGGAACAGATTGACGTTATAAGCGGTTCGGAAGGGGTCGCCCCCAATCCACGGATCGGTAAAATTGACATCAAAGAATAACCCTCGGGTTCCGAGTTGCACTTCGGCGCCGAGGGTTTGGTTATTACCGCCAAAGTTCTGTTCTTGATAACTAGCGGTCCCAAAGAACCCCCCTACGGAACTGAAGCCACCCCCAGCGGCCACAGAGCCAAAACTGCCCTCAATAGCATTAACCACCACCACGGCTTGACGAGGATTCTCTCCGGGTTCAACATTGAGGTTAATGTCGTCAAATAGCCCTAAGCTAAAGACTCGCTGTAAATCGTTTTGGATGCGATCGCGGTTGAAGACATCCCCTGGCTGCGATCGCATTTCGCGGGTGACGATAAAGGGTCGGGTACGTCCCTCAATCGGCTGTCCCTCTTCATCCACCGCCTGACCGTCTTCACTGAGAAAACGAATTTCAATATCCTCAATAACCCCCTCGGCCACATCCAGGGTCACCACCCCATCGGGAGAGACGGGGGGAGGGGTCACGGGACCGCTTTCGGGGAGCGGCGGCGGGTCTAGCACTTGGGCCAGAACATAGCCATTGGTCTGATACCAACGATTCACCGCTTCGACCCCGTCCTGGAAGTCACGCAAATTGAGAATCGTCCCATACTGCTCACCAAAAATCTCATCAACGCGCTCTTGACTGAGAACTTGGTTATTCTGCACCGCGACTCGGTTCAGGGTGGGGTTCGGTAAGACCTCGAAAATAATTCGCACCCCTAAAGGGGTTTCTTCGGCCAGGGGTTCAACCCGGCCAAAGAACCCCGTTGCATAGATCGCATTGACATCATCTTGCAGTTGGCGACTGGTGGTCGTCCGTCCGGGTTGAGTGCGGATGCTGTCATAGACCTCATTTTGCAGATCCAAGTCTAAGGGTCGCCCATCGGTTTGCCGAACTAACACTTCTGAGACAAGGACTTGGGGTTGTTCAGAGGTCTCTTGGGCCAGCCGTGGCGAATCCTCCGGCGTGGCCTCGGCTGTTGCTGTTGTCTGAGAGCCTTCAGGTGTCTCGTCTGTTGCTGGTGTCTCCTCTGTGGCCTCGACTTTAGCCTCGACTGTGGCCTCAGTAGCGAGATGATCCAACTCCGGTACATCGAGGGTTTCCGGGGCTGAGGCGGCGGACCAGGTATCGAGATCCACGTCAGCCAAAGACCCTGACTCCTCTAAGGGACTGGTCACGCTTAACTGGAATTGCGCTTCAGGGAATTGCGCTTCAGGGAATTGCACCTGAGATAACGCCTCATCTGAGGCGATCGCCGGCGGCTGGGGATTCGACGACATTTCCTTTAGCTTCAAGGAGTCTGGAGTCCGCTCCTCCAGGGATTTTTGCATCTGTTGGCTGTCCAGGGCCAGCCCCGCTTCCCCCAGGCTCAAAGCCATAGCCACTGATAACAGCGTCAGAGAAGACCATTTAGAATTATCCACAATCACGTTTCAACCTCCACACACCAAATAACGCATCATTCACCCGTGCCATCATCGGATACCCAAATCGAGATCAGCCCAATTCAGGCTGAGTTCAGACAGTACAATAAAGAAAACTCTTGGCGAGAAAACCTTTACTTTAAGAGCTTTTAGATGACTAACTGCGTCTTATTCTGTCTGTCTTTTTAGGGTGTCATTTCTCGTTACACCTGCTCAAGAATGCGTGTTAAAACTTGTTCGTAAGCATCTTCAACATGGCCGAGATCTTGCCGAAAGCGATCTTTATCCAAGACACGCCGTTCAGTATCGTCTTCAAGACGATCCCAAAGGCGACAGGTATCAGGACTGATCTCATCGGCTAAGACGAGAGTGCCATCGGCGAGTTTACCAAACTCTAGTTTGAAATCGACGAGGGTAATTTGACAACGAGTGAGGACAGTTTGCAGATGTGCATTAATGGTCAGGGCCATCTCTCGTAGTTGCCCAATCTCCTCAGGACTAGCTAGATTCAATAGACGTAGGCGATCGTTGGTTAGTAGAGGATCGCCTAGCTCATCATTTTTATAGAAAAACTCCACCAGAGGCGGGGTAATGGGCGTTCCCAGGCTCAGGCCAGTTTGCCGACAGAGGCTTCCGGCGGCTAGGTTGCGCACTACCACTTCTAAGGGAATAATTTGCACGCGCTTGACGCGCATTTGCGTTGGCTGCGGGGTATCAATCCAATGGGTGGGAACCCCCAAAGTTTCGAGTTGTTGAAACAGGCGGGTTGAGATTGTACAGTTGATTTCTCCTTTACGGGCGATCTGCCCTCGTTTGGCGGCGTTGAACGCTGTTGCGTCATCTTTAAATTCAGACAGGAGAATTTCGGGATCGTCTGTACTGTAGAGAATTTTGGCTTTACCTTCGTAAAGTTTGCGCGGTTGGGACATTCAAGTAACCTATGGCTGAACTATGGCTGAACGATGGCTGAACGATGGCCGAATGAGTCGTTGACCGTTTGATTCTACACCGTCTAGTCATTTTGGCGCGTCATCTCGGGAGGAGCCAATGGGCAACTCAACGAGGAACTCGGTTCCGGTTTCCCAGTCACTGTTAAGGTTCTGGGGATCTTGGGAAACGACACGAATCCGGCCATGGTGGGTTTGGATGATTTGGTAGCAAATCGATAACCCCAGGCCCGTACCGGTGCCGACGGGTTTGGTGGTGAAGAAGGGATCGAAGATTTTAGCTTGTAAGGTTGGATCAATGCCCCGTCCATTGTCGCGAATGGCCACGAGAATGCGATCGCCCTTGAGGACTTTAGTCCGAACGACGATTTGCGGTTTAGACTCATCACCACTTCCATCTCGCAGGCCCGGATCGAGAACAGCATCGATCGCATTGCAGAGTAAGTTCATCCAGACTTGATTAAGTTGAGCCGGATAACCATAAATTTTCGGTAAGGGTTCATACTGTTTAATCAGGTCAATTTTACCCTGAATCCGATGATTGAGAATCGCTAAGGCGCTTTCAAGTCCTTCGTGAACGTTGGCTTGTTTAAACTGGGCTTCATCGAGGCGAGAGAAGTTCCGTAACGATAACACCAGTTTCAGGATTCGTTCTGCCCCGAGTTTCATAGAATCGACAATTTTGGGCAGATCGGCGGTAATAAAATCTAAGTCAACGGCTTCGATTTCGGCGGCAATTTTAGCTGGTGTCTCGGGGATTTCTTCCTGATACATCCTAATCAACTCTAGTAAGTCTCGCACATAGTTATCGGTGTAGGCGAGGTTCCCGTAAATGAAATTAATCGGGTTATTAATCTCATGAGCCATCCCCGCAACCATCTGCCCGAGGGCATACATTTTCTCGGATTGGACTAACTGACTTTCTGCCCGTTGCCGTTCTCGTAGGGCTTCTTCGAGTTCTCGGGTTTTTTCTAACAGTCGAGCTTCACTGCGTTGTAGGGCTTCTTCGGAGCGTTTGCGATCGCTGACATCGACCCCCACCACCACGGTGGCTCGTCCTTGGTCATATTTTTGGGCGGCGGTAATGTAATAGCGAGGTTGTCCTCGAACATTCGCCTCAATTAACTGAGTGTGATAATCAACGCTACCAGCCAAAAAGTCCTTGACAAAATTGACAAATTCAGGGCTATTTTTTAAAAATCCTAATTCCTTGCCCACAAACGCATCCGGGGGCATATTATAACTCGCTGCAAGGTGACGATTGACCCCTAAATAACGCCCATCCTGACTAATCCAAGACACCAACCCCGGCACAGCATCGAGAACCGCCCGCAGTTGGTCCTTAGCCCGTTGAACTTCCCGGGCGATGGAGGCTCGTTCTGAGAGGTAGCGAAAGACGGTGCAGTGATAGGCGCTCTCGTCAGTAACCAGATAACTGGTGGTTACTTCAACCTCAATCGAGTCTTGATTAGCGCAGCGATAGAGGGCTTCATGTTCCAAGACGTCTTGTTGACGTAGCCGCTCAAGATAGTGGGGCCAATCCTCTTGAGTCAAGGCACAATCAATCCGCCAGAGTTGGCTGTTCAGTAGCCGAGGGCGATCGCAGCCGAGGAGACGACAGGCCGCATTATTGGCGTAAAAGATCTCCCCCTTGAGATCACTCAGCAGTACCGCATCAGCCATGCGATCGAGAGATAACTGAGCCAGTTGTCCCAGATTGGGGGGATTTGCCGGGTTTAAGGGGCCAGCCGCCATAGTTACCTCCACTCACTCAGGTCGAGACGGATGCGATCGGGGATTGCGTCGATGCAGATTGGGGGAATCAATAAATGAGTCACAAAGAAACAGATTGTAGTATCTAGATTGCCGTCGAAATGGCTAGTTTAGCAAAGGCAACAGTAGGGTAACAAAGTAATAGACCAGCGGCGCGGTGAAAATATAGCTGTCAGTGCGATCGAGAATCCCCCCATGGCCAGGGATGAGTTGTCCAGAATCTTTGACCCCAGCATCACGTTTCATCATCGATTCAGTTAAGTCCCCCATCAAGCTCCCTAAGCCAATTATCAGACCGATCGCGGCTCCCGTCCAGAGCCAATAGTGCCAACTCAGAAGCTGCGCCCCGACCATACCCACAACGGTACTCCCTCCAATGCCAAAAACCGCTCCTTCAACGGTCTTTTTGGGACTCACCGCCGATAAGCGAGTGCGACCGAAGGTTTTGCCAAAAAAATAGGCGCCAATATCTGCGGCCCAGATACACAGAAAGGCTAACACCGTAATACAAAACCCCTGAGACAACCAAGGGGCCGGGGTCGTCGCCGTCCAGAGAGGAACGCTCCAGCCTAACCCCCACAGAGGCGCACCACTGGCAATGGTAACACCCGTATCTGGCAGAGGAATGGCCGCCTGGGGAAAGGCCAGTTCACTGAGTTCGAGACGGATGCGAATCCAATAACTCGGCAATAGTCCTCCGTAGAACAGACCTAAAATCGAGGTGGAGATATCGGCAATCGACGCCAGTTTCGGCTGAAAGAGGAGATAGGCACAAATCACCGCTCCCAAGAGGGGAAAGAGGACGTTAACCAGCTCCGGGGCGATCGCTGCGGTTAAGAGTAACACTTGAGAGAGAACGAAGGTGGTTTTCGCGGCCGGAATCAAACCCTTGGCTCGAACTAGCTGAAAATACTCCCGCTGCCCTAAAAAGGCAATTACGGCAAAAAATAAGACAAAAGACCATCCGCCGAGAAGGGTGGCAACTAATGCCACAATAATAGCAACAATGCCGCTAACGAGCCGAGACCAAGACATAATATTAAAATCGTATTTGAACTAACGTGTTAAATGGCTAAACCCAGAAACATGGGGGACGGGCTAAACCCAGGATGGGGCCGTTGAAACGACCGTTGTTTCTATTACCTTTATTTCATTATCCCAGGCTTAACTGTATCTTAAGCCCAGAATCATAAGGCCAGAGGATGGGGAGAAGAGTTTGACAAAGTCCTCAACGGGGATAAAGACCGCCATCAGCCGATTTTCTCACCACTGAGGACAAAAATGGGGCTAACAGCCGCCAAAACCTGATGTGTCCCTCGGGTTTCGAGCCGGTTCACCGCCGATTGCACCACTTCAATCTGACGGACTTGTAACCCGGCAAAGGCTTCGGAAATTTGATAGAGGCTTTCAAGGTTCCCGGCGGTGGCGACGATGCGGCCACCAGGTTGCAACACCTCCCAGACGGCTTGCAAAATCTCGCTGATGGCTCGTCCTCCTTCAATACAGGCGTGGCTGGGGTAAGGAGAGAGAGCTTTGAGACAGTCGGGGGCGCTTCCTTCGATGACTTGGACATTCTCAACGCCGAAGCGATCGCAATTACGGCGAATCAACCCAGCGACATCTTCATCCCGTTCAATGGCCATAATTTTGCCCTGACGGCACAGTAAACCGCTTTCAACGGCAATGGTTCCCGTACCGGCACCAATATCCCAGAGAATGGCATCGTGAGTTAGGCGCAGTTGTGAGAGCAAAATCAGACGCACTTCCCGTTTACTCAGCGGGATACCCGGAAGTCGCTCAAACAAGTCATCGGCAATTCCAGGGGTGACGTAGGGCCAAAGAGAGGGGGATTCAGGGGACATGATGCAGTCGCAAAGAAAGGACAGACGGGAAACCCAATTCAATCCGTTCAAGGGAGTTTGAACGGATTACAGCCCGGTGGGGCGTTAATCTCGATGAGATTCACACTCAGAGCAAATCTCAGGTTAAACTAGCAAAGCGACTCTTGTAGCCACAAGGATCTCAGATCAATACGCTTACACCATTTTCATCAATATGCTCAGAGCCGGAATTGTCGGACTTCCCAACGTGGGAAAATCGACGTTGTTTAATGCCCTCGTTGCCAATGCCAAAGCCCAAGCGGCAAACTTCCCCTTTTGTACCATTGAACCGAATGTGGGGGTGGTGGCGGTTCCGGATGACCGTCTTGGCAAGTTGGCGACGCTGTCTGAGTCTGAGCAGATTGTGCCGACACGCATGGAGTTTGTCGATATTGCTGGCCTCGTAGCCGGGGCCAGTCAAGGGGAAGGCCTGGGAAATCAGTTTTTGGCTAATATCCGGGAAGTCGATGCGATCGTTCATGTGGTGCGCTGTTTTGAGAATGACGATATTATCCATGTCTCGGGGTCGATTGACCCAGTGCGCGATATTGAAGTCATTAATCTGGAGTTGGGGTTAGCGGATTTATCGCAACTTGAACGCCGTATCGATCGCACCCGCAAACAGGCTCGTAAGGACAAGGACGCAGCCTTTGAGCTAACAGTCCTCGAAAAACTGGTTGAGGCACTCAATGAGGGCAAATCCGCCCGCAGTGTCTCACTGACGGAGGAGGAAGAGGCGGCGATTCAAGCTCTCAATCTCCTCACCCGCAAACCGATTATTTACGCCACCAATGTCTCGGAAGAGGATTTGGCTGAGGGGAATCCCTGGGTTGAACAAGTCCGTGAGGTGGCCTCCCAGGAACAGGCCCAGGTGGTGGTGGTTTCGGCTCAGGTGGAGTCGGAGTTGATCGAACTTCCCCAAGAAGAACGTCAAGATTTCTTGGAGTCTCTAGGGGTTAGTGAGGGCGGTCTTCAGTCCCTGATTCGTGCCAGTTATGATTTGTTGGGCTTGCGGACGTATCTTACCACGGGGCCGAAGGAAACTCGCGCCTGGACGATTCGCGCTGGCATGACGGCCCCTCAAGCGGCGGGGGTGATTCATACGGACTTTGAACGGGGCTTTATTCGCGCTGAAACTATTGGCTGTGAGGAGTTGTTGGCCCTAGGTTCGATGACGGCGGCTAAGGAAGCGGGCAAAATCCGCAGTGAGGGTAAGGAGTATCTGGTGCAGGAAGGCGATGTGTTGCTGTTCCGGTTTAATGTTTAGGGGGAACAGTGAATAGTGAATAGTGAATAGGGAATAGGGAACACTTCGACAGGCTCAGTGCGGTGCAGGGAAGACTGGACAACCCACCCCGCTCTCCGGGCACCCCTCCCAAGAGGGGAAGGAACAACGTCGGGGCGTACTTTGGGGGTTGTCCGCTCTCTGGGGTGGGGAAAATACTGTCTTTAGAAGGATGTTTAAGGGGCTGAAATTGGCTTTAATGGAGGGTGATGTCACCAAGAGGTTTATCCGATGGATTTAATCATTACCTGGCTCATTATGTCTGTGAGCTTTTTTATCATCTCTAAACTGCCCCTCGGGGTGGAAGTGGATGACCTGACGACTGCGTTGGTTTCGGCGGCGGTTTTTGGGGTTCTCAATGCTTTCCTGAAACCGGTTTTTGTGGTTCTGGGCTTCCCTGCGGTCGTCCTTACCTTAGGACTGTTTATGGTTGTAATTAATGCAATCATTTTCGGACTGGCGGCTTGGCTGGTGAGTGGTTTTCGCTTGCGGTGGGGTGTTTGGAGTGCCTTGCTGGGTTCGATCGCCCTCGGGTTAATCAACTCGATTCTCACTCAGCTTTTGCCCGCCTAGTGCTATGAGAAGATGGCTGTTCTTGGCTCGGCTTTGACCGGGTTCAAGGCTCTGTCTTTCAACGGTTTTAGGACAAGTTTAGAAGAAGTCATACCATTTTTCAAAATTCATACCATAGATGGCCGTAGGGGCGAACCCTTGTGGTCGCCCTCTCCCAGTGTTGATGTATAGCAAACATATCGAAAATTGGTATCAAAAATTAATTGCGTGATAAAAAAAGGGCTAAATTGTCAGATTGAGTTTCAGATTAAACTTCAGGTTAAATTTGGGTAAATTTCAGGTTTAATTTGAGTTTGCTATGAATTTAAGTTGAGACTTAGCCCTTTATTGATAAAGTTGTCAGTGACCGAAATCACAATCGGGAGATGGCGCGGCACTGGGTTAGGATGCTATGCTAAAAGATATATGCTAAAAAACGATAGTAAACCTGTTTGTCATTCGTTAAATTATCCTAACAATGGAGACCTCAATTGATTGCGCGACCGCCTGTGTGAATGGCTGTGTTTTGGGAGATGACTGCCCGAATCGTGAATATGCGGCGTCGGCGACGAAATTCATTGATAACACCTCTTTAGATCAGATGCATGATATCGCTGAAGCGGCTCGCAGACGCAAACTCAGCGAACCCCCGAAATGGGTCATCCCGGATTTTCTTGATTCAGATTCCTAGATTCAGAGGCCTTAAGGGTATTTTGATTGAGGGCTGAGTTGAGGATTTGGGTAAGTGTTACCCCATCGCGGGAGAACGTTGCGGGAAAACGTCGCACAAAAACTCTGTGAGACACCGGCGAAATGTTAGCGACTCTTAACGTTAAGTTAAGGTTAGGGGTTGAGTTTCGCAAACGGTTCGAGATTTGACTCCGGTTTTGTTGGCTCGGTAACAGTCGACAAGCGTTAGATTCACTAGGATGTTTTCAGATACTGGTTTTGGTATCTGCTCTTTGCAAGTCTGTGTTAATAACAAGTGTTTATGGAATCCGATAGCCAATCGGCTCGTTTAGAACAACCTCCGGGAACGGGACTCGCCCAATGGGTGGGAACGTTAATTGCGGTGTTGACGTTGACGTTGCCCCTGTTTGTGATTTTTGTCTACTCAGCGAGAACCGTGAATATTCCGGCGTCGGAGGTTTCCGGCGGGGGCGATCGCATCGGCGAACTGGTAAACCTACGGTTGGCGGCCAAGCGGTGAGACCGTTTGGGGTTAAAATGATTGGGTTTGACGGCCGAGTCTCGGTCTTGTCTGCTGTACCACGGTGGAGAACTCTATCGTGGGCCGATATTGTCAACTCAGTCAGTTTAGGAGCTTACCTGTGGATTTATCGCGTATTCCCGCTCAACCCAAACCCGGATTGGTGAATGTCTTGATTGAAATCGCCGGCGGAAGTAAGAACAAGTATGAATTTGATAAGGACTTAGGCTGTTTCGCCCTCGATCGCGTCTTGTTCTCCTCGGTTCACTATCCCTTTGATTATGGGTTCATTCCCAACACCCTAGCCGATGATGGCGATCCTCTCGATGGGATGGTGATGATGGATGAACCGACGTTCCCCGGCTGTGTGATTACGGCTCGTCCCTTGGGAATGTTAGAAATGATTGATGGCGGCGATCGCGATGAGAAACTGCTCTGTGTTCCCGCTGAAGATCCTCGCTATGCTGAATATACCTCGTTGGAGAATGTGGAGAAACATCGTCTCGACGAGATTGCTGAGTTCTTCCGTACCTATAAAAACTTAGAGAAGAAAGAAACCGAAATTCTCGGCTGGAAGGATTTAGATGCCGTCAAGCCCCTAATCGATGAATGCGTCAAAGCTTACAAGTAAAATTGAAGTAGGGCCAGGACTCGAGTTCCCGAAAACGGAACCGGGTTCAGGCCATTCAATGCTTGTTCACGCCTGAAGCCAGAGTCACCGAGTCACTATTATGCAGCGATCGCTCCTGTACGCCAAACTCCATAACTGCACTCTAACCGGGTCAAATCTTGACTATATGGGGAGCATTAGCATCGATCGCACTCTCCTCGATGAAGTGGGGATTGTTCCCTATGAACAGGTGCAAATTGTCAATGTGAACAATGGCCAGCGATTGATGAGTTATGTTATCTCAGCACCTCCCCAGTCAGGCTTGATTGAACTCAACGGTGCAGCAGCCCGCTTGGGGATGAAGGGCGATCGCCTGATTATCATGGCCTATGCTCAGTTCTCCGCTGAGGAACTGCAACATCATCAGCCGAAGGTGGTAATTCTCGGCCAAGATAACTGTATCGAAGCGGTGCATCATTATCCTCATCCCTTGGCGGCGATCGAGCATCACACCGCCGAGGCCCAACTGGTGTAGTCTGGCCTGATGTCTGAGATGATGCAGATTTGGCAATTGGGGGAACAGGGGCTGTTGCAGCGATTGCAGCGGTTTTGTCCCCCCGATATTATCGGCGATGATGCAGCGGTGTTGTCGTTTCCCCCGCAGCAATCCCTCGTTGTCACCTCAGATACCCTCGTTGATGGTGTTCATTTTAGTCCCCAAACCACCACTCCCGAGGACGCGGGTTGGCGAGCGGTGGCGGCTAATCTCTCGGATTTGGCGGCGATGGGGGCCGAACCCTTGGCGATTACCGTCAGTTTGGCCCTTCCTCGGGAGACTGAGGTAGCTTGGGTTGAGGCCTTGTATGGAGGAATCGCCGCCTGTTTAGAACGGTTTGCGACGCCGCTGGTGGGGGGAGATGTCTGTCGTTCTCAGCAGGCTGTGATTGCGATTACGGCCTTTGGCTCGGTGACAACTCCCATCTATCGTCATCAGGCTCAGGTGGGAGATGCGATCGCCGTTACCGGAGACCACGGAGCGGCACGGGCGGGCTTAGAATTGCTCCTCAATGGCAGCCAGTGGCGCGATTTAGACCCCGAAATTCGTCAAAACTTCATTTGCGCCCATCAGCGACCTCTGCCCCGTTTAGACCTATTAGCGCCTCTGAAACAGTTGGGGGTTGAGCGGTTGGCGGGGATGGATAGTTCTGATGGGTTGGCTGATGCGGTGCTTCAGATTGCCCGTGAGAGTGGGGTGAGGGCGCAATTGTGGGGCGATCGCCTGCCGATTCCAGCCGGGTTATCGGAGATGGTAGACTCAGACCAAGCTCGGGATTGGCTATTATGGGGCGGTGAAGATTTTGAGTTGGTGTTGTGTCTGGCCCCTGAGGCGGCTGAGCGGTTGAGTCAGTCCGTTGAGGGAATCTCAATTATTGGTGAGATAGTAGCGGGACAAGGGGCTGTGTTGCAAGTGGGCGATCGCCTACAAACCCTGGCGATGGACTCAGGATTTTGTCATTTTTAGGGACTGATAAAACGGCATCAATAACAGTAGTCTTTGATACAAGAAATCCTCTCAGACGTTCGCTATAGTAGTTTTAGGGATATAACTCCTCCAATGATGGATTGAATCCTAAATCTGAATGCTCAATCATTGAACGCTATACGTGAGACTTCGCTGAGATTTGACGGAATGAGTGGTTTGAGTTAATCCCATCTCATCATCTAGGTCAGGGAACAACGATAACGCTCAGATTAACAAGATAATGGGGAATCCTAAACTGAGTGGTTCACATGGGATAGCTCCTCGAAGTTGGAGCGAGATAAAACATCATATGGAGCAGTGGAAAACGACTCAAGCTGTGAATGCAGCGATTGTGAACATCAGCGGCCGTCAGCGGATGTTATCACAACGGATTGCCATGTTCTCATTACGATGGGCCTGTAGTCAACATCAACAAGAACGAGCGACACTTCGCCAAGAACTGACTGATTTGCGGGAGTTGATGGAACAATCCCATGAAGGCTTATTAACGGGAAATGCTAAACTGCATCTTCCTGGCAATCCCTCAGAAATCGTCCGTCAAATGTATTTTGAGCCTCCCTGGGAAATTGATCGACAAGTTCGAGACTATCTCGATCAACTTCAACAATTGTTGCAAACTGATGAGCAGGAGATTACCCCAAATCAGCCTAACGTACAAGCAATTTTACAAGCTGCTTCAACCACATTGCTGCCGGCGTTAGATGCGGTTGTGAGCCAATATCAACTCGAAAGTGAAGCCGAACAAGCCCTGATTACCCATCAGCAAATTCAACTATATCAGCAAAGTTGCCAGGCGGCGGAACAAGCCCAAAAACAAGCCCAAGACTTGGAACTAGCGTTGGCTGAATTGCATGATATTCAGTCGAAGTTACTGCAAACGGAAAAAATGTCGAGTTTAGGGCAATTGGTGGCGGGAGTCGCCCATGAAATTAATAATCCGATTAACTTTATCTCCGGGAATATCAGTCATGCGTCAGCCTATGTGACAGATTTGCTGCATCTGTTGCGTCTATATCAACAGGCCTATCCCGCTACAGGGACGATTCAAGCCGAAGCCGACGCTATTGATCTCGAATTTGTGCAAGAGGATATTGTTAAACTCTTAGAGTCGATGAAAACCGGCAGCGATCGCATTCGGCAAATTGTCACCTCCCTGAAAACCTTTGCCCGTATGGATGAAGCGGACTATAAACGGGTGGATATTCACGAGGGCATTGATAGCTCCCTGCTGATTCTACAACATCGTCTCCATGGCCCGGGCGATCGCCCCCCCATCGAAGTGTATCGTCACTACGGTAGCATTCCGGCCATCAACTGTTACGCCGGCCAACTCAATCAAGTCTTCCTGAATATCCTCAATAATGCCATCGATGCCCTTGATGAACGCGATCGCCGCCGCAGCCGCGAGGATATACAGGCCAACCCCAGTTTCATTGCCATCCAAACCTGCATTCTGCCCAAAAACTGGGTCCAAATTCGTATTTGTGACAACGGTATCGGGATTCCCGAATCTCACCGTTCGCGAATCTTTGACCCCTTTTTTACCACCAAACCCGTTGGCCGGGGAACCGGACTGGGAATGTCCGTCAGCTATCAAATCGTCGCCGAACTCCACGGAGGCAAACTCGACTGTATCTCAAAACTCGGTCAAGGGACTGAATTTATCATCGAAATTCCCATCGAGACAGTGTCTAAATCCCCGTCTCCCTCAATGGCCAAAGTTCCTTAGCCGCCGTGACGGAGATAGCCACCTCAGAAACAAGATCAACAACAAGATCAACTTTCGCGCCGCCATTTGATACCGTAGAGAGACATCACTTGTCCTCCCAAACGCGGTTGGCGGGACGGCACAGCAGGTTTTACTCAAAGACTATGGCAGCGCAAACCTATCCGATCGAGATTAAACCCGTATCAGACTCCCGACTTCGGGGACTGGACATCAACAACGTTCCCTTCGGTCGCCTGTTTAGTGACCATATGCTAGTGGCCACCTATGACGAGGGAACCTGGAACCCGGCGACGATTCTCCCCTATGGCAAATTGGAGATGTCCCCGTCCATTTCCGCCCTGCATTACGGACAAGCGGTGTTTGAGGGCATGAAAGCCTATCGCGGACCCGCAGGAGAAGCCTTGCTCTTTCGTCCCCAAGCCAATTTTGAGCGTATCAATCGTTCAGCGGCGCGACTTTGTATGCCTCCCATTCCCGAGGAGATTTTCCTGGATGGCCTCAAGGAGTTAGTGCGTCTCGATCGCAACTGGATTCCCACCCGCCCCGGAAGCGCCCTCTATATCCGCCCCATCTACTTCGCAACCGATGAGTCGGTGGGGTTGCGGCCCTCTCAACGCTATACCTTGGCCATTATTTGTTGTCCGGTGGGGGCCTATTATGCTGAACCGGTGAAACTGACGGTGACGCGGGAGTATGTGCGCGCCTTTCCGGGGGGGACTGGGGCCGCGAAAGCCGCCGGAAACTATGCCGCCAGTCTGTTAGCCGATCGCCAGGCCAAGCAACAGGGCTATGATAATGTTCTGTGGCTCGATGGGGTGGATCAAACCTATATTGAAGAATGCGGCACGATGAACGTCTTTTTCGTCATCGATGGAGTGGTGGTGACACCGCCGCTGGGAGGGACAATTTTACCGGGGATTACCCGCGATAGCATTATTACACTGCTGCGAGAACAGGGGGTTCCGGTCGAAGAACGGCGAATTGCGTTGACTGAGATTTTGGCGGCCCACAAGCAAGGACGGTTACAGGAAGCCTTCGGGGCGGGAACAGCGGCCACCATCGCTCAGATTGAAACCATTGCCATTGACGGGGTGCAGGTAAATTTGGAGGTGACGGGAGATCAGCAATATGGGGTACAGTTGCTGAAATATCTCGATGAGATTAAGACTGGGAAACGGGAGGATAGCCACGGTTGGATGATGCAAGTGTAGGAGAACGATGACGGAAAACTCCCGTGATAATTGGTTTGATCGGCTGCTTGATGTGCCTGTTGGCTTCGTTGCGGGGGCCTTGTATCCTCTGCGGGCGATCGCCCTCATTTCTCGCCATCGTCAACTCTGGGGCTATATTCTGTTTCCCATCCTCTTAAATCTTGTCGTTGGGGTGGGACTCTATATTGGTTTGTTACAGCCAGGATTAACACGGGTTGAGGATTTAGCCACGGCCTTGGATACTCAGATCAGCACTTGGATTGCCAATTTACCCGCTTGGTTGGGTTGGCTTGATCTGACTGGGGAAGTTTTAGGATGGTTGTTACAGGCATTCCTGGTGGTCGGATTACTCATCGCAACGGGGTTGCTATTGGTGCAGTTTGGAGCCATTTTAGGATCTCCCTGGTATGGACAGTTGTCGGAGGAGTTGGAGAAGCTAAAAACGGGCAAAGTCACCACCTATGAACAGGGGCTATTGGTGATTTTTAAGGACATTTGGCGAGCCTTGGCTTTTGAGGTGAAGAAACTTCTGTTGGCGTTGGGGTTGGGAATGCTATTATTTTTGGTGAATGGGGTTCCCGCTTTAGGAACGCTGGTAGCCGGTATCGGTGGGGTGGCGATCGCGGCTTTGATTGTCTGTCTGGATTTCTTGGATGCGCCTTTAGAACGTCGCCGCTTACGGTTTCGCGATAAGCTTAAAATTGTGTTTGGGGGACTTCCGGCGACGGGAACCTTTAGTGTGGTGTCGTTAGTGTTGGTGAGTCTTCCTTTTGTGAATCTGTTAGCGGTTCCGATTTGTGTGACGGCGGGAACCCTGTTGTTCTGCGATCGCATTTATCCTAGACGTTTTGCGGCTAAGGAAGAAGATAGTCCCTCTAATTAAGACTTCTTAAGAGTTAAACGCGGCTGAGAAGAACGGATACCAAGTTTGAGCTTTTGTCGTTGGCGTAATCTCAATGAACGGGTGCTTCACCCCTTAGGGATTCACCTCTCGCTGACTCCAACCGCCATCCTCCTGACGCTCATAAAAATAGCGATTTTGCGGTTCGCCTCGCAGTTTCAACCAATCGACGCGGATAGGTTCGAGTAAGAGGAGTGTGAAGCTGTCTAAGGGGGTTTCGGGATTAGGGGGAGACACTTGGAACGCCTCTATTGTCGCACGATCGCCCCCAGGTTCGGGCCAGGCGAACCCGGAACGCGCATTATCAGAAATCTGTCGCCAGAGGTGCGATCGCAGCTGCTGTAACCCCTCATCCTGACAAGCCTCGGAGACGGCGATGAGGAATCCTCCTAACCGGAACTGTTCCCGCGTTTTAGGGAAATACCAACAGACTTCCGCTTGAGCCTTCTCGGCGATCTCTTGCATTTTAGCACTGCGGCGATCGGTAATCATTTGTAGGCGATCGCCCTCGGTGAAACCGCGAAACACCACCGTTCGGTTCGCCGGCGTTCCATCAGCGCGTACCGTCGCCAATTGAAAATAACGAGCATAAATTAGACTGCGGTTGCGGTGTAATGCACCGGATAAATGGGTTCTCCAAGGAGCCAGAGGCATAACAAATCGTGAATTTTGATTAATTTTTTTGGCTAGATGTTCATCATAAACGGTTTTCGCCAATCAATTCGCTAGAATGCCAACCATCAACCTGTTAACTTGCACAATTGAGGCCAACGATGCTCAGACGTTTTCCTAGGAAATCTCTGCATACATCTCCTCGTCTCTTAGCCGTTAGGAAGTGAGACTATCTCACAACCTGGCGGCTTTTTGGTTAGCACTCAGCGATTGAGAGTGCTAATTCTTGGAAAAAGTTGCCAGCCGTTGAAGTTGCTTAAAAAACGAATTTAGCGTGAGGTAAACAAGCCGTATTATGAGCTATACCTTTGATATCATCAACATTTTACCAGTCCTGAACTTCTTTGACCATCAGCAACAAGTCGAGCAAACTCCCCATCGTAGTCTTGCCTATCTCGGAAGTTATGACTGTACTCTTGATGGCTTTATTCAATCGACGGAATTGGTGCATCAAAAACCGGATTGGGATTGGGATGCTGTCGTCTCAGCAATGATTGAGTTTTGGCTAAGTCAAGAGGAGCGAGTTCGTCATTGGAAACAAGTCTTTCATCAATCAGACGAAGGACAGTTAATTGTGGCCCGTGTGGCGAATGTGAACTGTTTACGACGGGAGTTTGAGGCGATGTTATAGGGTAGAGAATACATACGGTGAGTCAGCACTTATCGAAGCTGTAAGCGACTCTTCAATTTCTTAATCCCCTGTTCGTACTGGCGCCACAATCGCGTCCCAGGATTGATTTTCTTGAGTGATTTGGGCGTCTTCTCCGGTTCTTCCAAAAATCGGTAGTGAAGAAACACCTCACGATGGGGAATAGGTACATCTTCACCTCGGCACAGATAATAGAAATCCTTGGAGGGATAACCCATATAATGAATTCGATGAATTGGTTTACAGCCCTGAGCATTATAGAGAACCCAGTCTTTTTCAATAAAAGGATCTGCTCCGGCAATATTACCGGTTCGCTCCCTAGAATCAGAACTCATCGTGTAGTTAAATATTTTCCAATTTAAACAAAATGTTAAGTAGCTAAATAGATACACTTCATCCCACCAACCCCTATCTTTTAGGAAATAAATTTCCTTATCTTGGACCAACTTAGACTGAACTTCCTGTAAAACTTGCCTGTTGATATGTCCTTTTTTAGAAGCAAAAAAATCTGAGCCGTGACAATAGTTTTTAACTGTTAATGGGTCACAGCTGTATTTCTTGACGATTAAATCTGGATCTAAAAAGCACTCTTTCTTGTTATGCTCCCAGTCATCAAAAACACAATCATAGTCCTGCAATTTCTGAAAGCAGTTCGACAAAGACGACATCACTAAAGAATCACAATCAACATAAATAAATTCATCAAAAACACCCTCAAAAGAACATAGCTTTCGGATGGTGTTGCTAGAATGAAACCAGGCTTGATTGGTTTTGCCCTCAAACCGTTCGTTAGTCCAAATAGATAATGCAAAATCCGATAGAACTTCAATAAAGTCGGAATTATTAAATAAAAACACCTTGTCTGATGTCAATGTTTTTATTTTATCTATTTTGTCATCGTACGGAATAATGCAAATCCGAGCGTTTTCGTCATGATGACGGTGAATACTGTTGATTAAACCAACCAACTGATCATAGAGAGTATCGTTGGCTAAGGTGTAGATTCCTTGTTGAATGGTCATCGTCTCTCCTATTGCTCAGAATGAAATAATGAAATTCAGAGGATAGTCCAGTTGTCTTACAATAGATCATCCTTCTCTTGCGAGTCTCACTTCAGTCAACTTCAATTAATAAGCCATAAATTATAAAACGGAACAGGAAGACTGACTCGCCTGAGCCGTTGACTCTTCCTGAGCTTCCTCTGAATTGTAACCGAAGCATTTCAAAATTGGTGCCATTGCTCCTCTTGCCTAGGGTCAAGCGGTCATAATAGACAGTAGGACCGTCTCAACCACTCATTTTCCCATCAAAATCCATGAAACTGCTTCCTCTCAGCGTAGGAATTGCCCTGGGCCTCCTTTGGGGTTCCCCGAGTCTGGCTCAATCCCGTGATCAGGTGGTACGCCTGTGCTTAAACGGCTTGCTGCATACTGATATTAGCCATGATGGAACCCCTCGACTGAACTCTCGCCGTACCGTTGTTGATCAAGCTTCGGCTGCTGAAGCCTGCGAGGGTGTGCAAACTCGTATTGAAGCTCGTGAGATTCGCCGTTGTGTTTTGGGCGTGTTATACACCAATACCGATCATAGTGGCGGACCGCGAATGACCTCGCAACGAACTGAAATAGAAGCCAGTTCCGCCGCCAGGGCCTGTCGTCTACCTCAACGAGAGGCCCCCGTTCAGATTCGCTATCGCTATCGGTTTCCCTTTCCTCGTCGCTATTGAGTCGAGACAAGGGATAGGGAATCGAGGATGAAAACCTCGGCAAAACATGGCAGACTAGGACAATGGATCATCAGGTGGGCGATCGCGGTATGGATAAGGTTCATACAACCGAAGAACTCATTGACATCCTCGCCGCTGAACATGAGGCTTGCCTGAGGGGAGAACGGCTCAACCTCTCCGCCAATCCCTATATCGGCAATATCGCCGTCGATAGCCTCCTTAAACCCGATGCGATGCAGCGGTTCTCGGCGTATCAAGACTTCAAATCCGCCATTCACCAGTATCAGGAAGACTACGGCGTTTCAGGGATTGTCTGGCGGGAACTGACACTAAAGGAGCAAACGCTGCACTATCCCCAGGTTCATGAACGGCTGATCGCCCTTGAGTCTGATTTAGACATTCTACGACAAGCCAAACCCGAGATTTTGCAGTTCTGGGAACGAGTCACCTCAGACATGGACTTGTATTTAAGTGTCAACCAGGGCAAAGATTACGAACCCATCACCCTCGCCGATGTCTCAGCCTTAATTCCACGAACCGACTGGGCCAATATCTGGAAATGGGAAAATCAGACATTTCTCGAAGTCGTTTTACAACTGGGATGGGGACAACCCCATGATGCTCACTATCGCCGAGGTTCCCTCGCGGCGGGAAGTGAGTACATTCATAGCGTTGCGGCGGGGTGTCAACCGATTGGCTAGAGGTTTCCCTGCAAAAATGGGGCCAGTTCTCGATTTAGCTGCCCTGATTTGACAAACTCAGCATAGGTGTCGGCTTCGATGGCTAACAATTGATCTTTGAGCATTTGACTGGCGTAATCTTTTAAGTCAGGATCTTCTTTCTGAAGTTTCTCTAACTGTTGCCCCAACTGCTTGAGTTCACCTCGGATAAGAGAGGTTTGATACTCGTAAAAATCCTGGGGAATATCAGAACGGGTATCTTGCTGTTGCAGATGGCTCAAGACTCGTTCTAAGGCGGCTCGACGGGCTACGACTTCAGCATACTCCTGTTTGCGGGAGTTTTCGTCGAGCAAGGAGAGATTCTGGAGTAGGGATTTTGTGGTTAAGCCTTGTACCAAGAGGGTAAATAACACCACACCGAAGACAATGCCGATGACGTCATCCCGTTGTGGGAGTATTACGGGAACGCTTAAGGCCAGGGCGATGGAGACAGAACCTCGTAACCCTCCCCACCACAATAC
>P_2C_Liq_1_UnCtyDRAFT_1000260_pt1 | contig 22889 bp, 19 predicted proteins | sample Pon2CUnioCityCA_2_FD_10234 | JGI IMG/M metagenome (IMG submission 10234) | reverse complement strand
GAGCGCAGCCAATGTGAGGCGGTCTTGCCACCTCGCTCAACACCGCCAATGCGGAACAGCCCCTCATCTCCGAGGCTGACAGACACAACAGGCTGGTCAAAGTCGGCTTCGTCTTTGTCCTGATGCAGACCCATGCGCGCACCCTCGCCATAGAAGTTGACCAAAACACACTCGGGTACCCGCGCTTCTGGCACAACGCACTTCCAAATCGCCATGAGCCGCGCGGGGATCGGGGGCCAAGGCTTGCCCGACGGGTGGCGCGGCTCATAGCGGTAGCCCTGCGCATCGCTGACCCAGCCAAAGTCACCAGCTGCCGTCATCCGCACGCTCATTTTTTGGCCACGCGGGGTTTCGGGGGCATAAAGCGGGGCTGCGCGCCCGATTGCGCGGATATCCTCCAAAAGCGCATTTTGCGCCGCGCGATCCAGCGCATCGGCATAAAAAGCAGCGCCGTTCAGGTCGATCTTGTGAGCCAGATTTACCACGTATCCATCTTTCTTTGCGAAAACCTCAAAAATAAGCTGATTCTTACACGTCTCGGCGCTTGCAGGGGCATTTTTCGCTCCTTATATACCCCTCGAAGCCCTTGAGCCGGAACTCTCCGACCCAAGCTAACAGATCGGGGGCAGATGCCGTAACGGGTCTGTCGTCGTAACATCGCCTTAACGTAGAAGGGATCGAACTATGTCAAAAGTCATTGGTATTGACCTCGGCACAACAAACTCATGTATTGCCATCATGGACGGCTCGGCCGCCCGTGTCATCGAAAACTCCGAAGGCGCGCGCACCACGCCGTCGATCGTTGCTTTCACAGAAGACGAGCGCCTCGTTGGCCAATCAGCCAAGCGTCAGGCCGTCACAAACCCAGAAAACACAGTCTTTGGCGTCAAGCGCCTGATTGGTCGCCGCTATGATGATGCGGATCTTGCCAAAGACCAAAAGCATATGCCTTTCAACGTGGTTGATGGCGGCAATGGCGACGCGTGGATCGAAGCGCGCGGCGAGAAGTATTCTCCCAGCCAGATTTCTGCCTTCATCCTCGGCAAAATGAAAGAAACAGCCGAGAGCTACCTCGGTGAAGAAGTGACGCAAGCGGTTATCACCGTGCCTGCCTACTTCAACGACGCTCAGCGCCAAGCCACAAAAGACGCCGGCAAAATCGCTGGCCTCGAAGTGCTGCGCATCATCAACGAGCCGACAGCGGCTGCCCTGGCCTACGGTCTGGACAAAAAAGAAACCCAAACCATCGCGGTCTATGACCTTGGTGGCGGTACATTCGATGTCACCATCCTCGAAATCGACGATGGCCTCTTTGAAGTGAAGTCCACCAACGGCGATACATTCCTCGGCGGTGAAGACTTTGACATGCGCATCGTCAGCTACCTTGCCGACGAGTTCAAAAAAGAGCACGGCGTTGACCTGACCAAAGACAAGATGGCGCTCCAGCGCCTCAAGGAAGCTGCCGAAAAAGCCAAGATCGAGCTCTCCAGCTCATCACAAACCGAGATCAACCAACCGTTTATCTCGATGGGCAAAGACGGCTCGCCGCTCCACATGGTTATGAAGCTGACACGCGCCAAGCTTGAAAGCCTCGTCAACGACCTGATCAAAAACTCGCTCAAGCCTTGCGCCGCGGCGCTCAAAGATGCGGGCCTTTCAAAAGACGACATCGACGAAATCGTTCTCGTCGGCGGCATGACACGTATGCCTAAAGTCATCGAAGAAGTGTCCAAGTTCTTTGGCAAAGAGCCAAACAAGGGTGTGAACCCTGATGAAGTTGTTGCCATGGGTGCCGCCATTCAGGCGGGCGTTCTGCAAGGCGACGTGAAAGATGTTGTCCTTCTTGACGTGACACCGCTTTCTCTCGGCATCGAAACACTCGGTGGTGTCTTCACCCGCCTGATCGACCGCAACACAACGATCCCGACGAAGAAGTCGCAGATCTTCTCTACTGCGGAAGACCATCAGAACGCCGTGACAATCCGCGTGTTCCAGGGCGAGCGTGAAATGGCGGCTGACAACAAGATGCTTGGCCAGTTCAACCTCGAGAACATCCCGCCAGCGCCACGTGGTATGCCACAAATCGAAGTGACCTTTGACATCGACGCCAACGGCATCGTTTCGGTTGGTGCGGCAGACAAAGGCACAGGCAAAGAGCAGAAAATCACCATCCAAGCCTCGGGCGGCCTCTCCGAAGCTGATATCGAGAAAATGGTGAAAGACGCCGAAGAAAACGCGGATGCCGACAAAGAGCGCAAAGAGCTCGTCGAAGCACGCAACCAGGCCGAGAGCCTCATCCACTCGACTGAAAAGTCGGTTGAAGAGCACTCCGACAAGGTTGATCCAACGACAGTCGAAGTCATCGAACTGGCGATTGCGGCTCTGCGCGATGATCTGGAAAAAGACGACATTTCAGCCGAGAAGCTGAAAGCCGGCATCCAGAACGTAACAGAAGCGGCCATGAAACTGGGCGAAGCGATCTACAAGGCCCAAGCAGATGCTGGCAACGATGAGCCAGCCGCTGCTGATCAAGGTGGTGACGACGATATCGTCGATGCCGACTTTGAAGACCTTGGCGACGAAAAGCGCAGCTAAGCGCCTTAGGAAGCTTGGAAAAGGCCGGTTCGTTTACCGGGCCGGCCTTACCTGTTTCCAGAAAGGGTAATCCCCATGGCAAAACGCGACTATTATGAAGTGCTGGGCATCCAAAAAGGGGCCTCAGCAGACGAGATCAAGAAAGCCTATCGTGTCAAAGCGAAAGAGCTTCACCCGGATCGCAACACAGACAACCCAGAAGCTGAATCCCAGTTCAAAGAAGCTGGCGAGGCTTACGAAGTCTTGAAGGATGCCGACAAAAAGGCAGCCTATGACCGCTACGGCCATGCTGCCTTTGAGGGCGGAATGGGCGGCGGCGGTGGGCGTCCCGGTGGCGGTTACGGCGGCGGGCAGGGCGACTTCTCAAGCGCCTTTTCCGATGTCTTTGATGACCTCTTTGGCGACTTTATGGGCGGCCAGCGTGGCGGCGGCGGGCGGCAACGAGCCGCGCGCGGTGCTGATCTGCGCTACAACCTGCGTGTGACACTTGAGGAGGCCTTCTCTGGCCTTCAAAAGACAATCAACGTGCCAACCTCGGTGGGCTGTGACAGCTGCAATGGTACAGGTGCCGAAGGCGGCGCCGAGCCAACAACCTGTCCAACCTGCTCAGGCATGGGCAAGGTGCGTGCGCAGCAGGGCTTCTTCACGGTCGAGCGCACCTGCCCGACTTGCTCGGGCCTCGGCCAGACCATCAAAAACCCGTGTGGCAAATGCCACGGTCAGGGCCGGGTCCAAAAAGACCGCTCTCTGGCTGTGAACATCCCCGCAGGTGTCGAGACAGGCACACGCATTCGCCTCGCTGGCGAAGGGGAAGCTGGCATGCGCGGTGGCCCCACGGGCGACCTCTACATCTTCATCGAGGTTGAAGCGCATTCCATCTTCGAGCGCGAAGGGGTCAACCTCTTCTGTCGTGTGCCCGTGAGCATGGCGACAGCCTCGCTCGGTGGCGACATTGAAGTGCCCACGATTGATGGGGGGCGTTCACGCGTCAAGATCCCGTCAGGCAGCCAATCTGGCCGTCAGATGCGGCTTCGCTCCAAGGGTATGCCTGCCCTACGTGGCGGCGGCGCGGGTGACATGTTCATCGAGCTCGCAGTCGAGACGCCCGTGAACCTCACGAGCAAGCAAAAAGAGCTGCTCAAAGAGTTCGCGGCCCTGTCTGAAGACAACAACCCGGAGAGCAAGAGCTTCTTCTCCTCTGTGAAGAGTTTTTGGGATTCGATGAAGGGCTAGGCCTTTTGATAAAATCAGAAAAAAGGGCGCGCTTTCGGGTGCGCCCTTTCTTTTTGGGCCAAGGCCACCGCGCGCTGCGTTAACACTGGCCAATTTCGGCCATCTGCAACAGGCGGTGCACAGGTGGTGCACGCATTGTGCACGCTTTTCACCCCCCTATTCTGGCAAAATCGAATCGTTAACCCCTGCGAAATTAACCACTTCTTCACCTTGCTGCGGCAGCCTATCCTTATGGCCCAGCAAAACCGCTTTTCCGAGGCGTCCCTGCCTCTCTTTGACACTGACGAGACGGTGGTTTCTCAAGTGATTCCAGAGGGTAAGCTGCCGTCCTACATCGCGGATCACCGCAAACGCCTGCGCGCGCGCTTTCTCTCGGGCGGAGCTGATGCGATGCCTGATTACGAGCTGCTTGAGCTTGTCTTGTTTCGCGCAATTCCCCGCCGCGATGTGAAACCCCTCGCGCGGCTTTTGCTTGATAAATTCAATGATTTCAACGGAGTAATAAGCGCCTCGGCTGAACGTTTGATGGAGGTTAACGGTGTTGGCGAGGCCGTTATTTGCGAACTCAAGATCGTTGCGGCATCCGCCCAACGCCTCGCGCGCTCCCGCATTCTGCAGCGCCCCGTTGTTTCCAGCTGGGACGCCCTCATAGACTACTGCCACACCGCCATGGCACACCGCGACACAGAGCAGTTTCGCGTCTTGTTTCTAGACCGCAAAAACACACTCATCGCCGATGAAGAACAGGCCTCTGGAACAGTTGATCATGTGCCTGTCTACCCCCGCGAAGTGGTAAAACGTGCGCTCGAGTTGAACGCCAGCGCTTTGATTTTAGTACATAATCACCCCTCGGGTGATCCGACACCCTCGCCAGAAGATATTGCAATGACGGAGCAAATCGAGCGCGCAGCGCAAGCGCTTGGCCTGACGCTTCATGACCATCTGATCATCGGCAAATCAACCGAACTCAGCTTCCGTGCATCAGGGCTTCTCTAACGAATCCAGACCTCAACACGCCGGTTCACCTGACGGCCCCACTCGGTGTCGTCACACGCCATAGGCATCGCCTCGCCATAGGCCTGCACGCTGACATCAAGCTGGTTAAAGTCCGCAGTCTCAGCGGCTTTCAGCACTGCCGCTTTCACAACTTCAGCCCGCCGCCGCGAGATCTCGAGGTTGGCCGCAGCTGCGCCTTCGCCATCACTAAACCCAACAAAAACAAGGCTCTTACCATCATAGATCCCGGCCTCCAAAGCGCTGGCAAGCTGCTCTACGTTCGAACGGGACTGCGCATCAAGCCTGACAGACCCCGTCTCAAACCGAAAGGATGTCGTGAGCCGTCGCATCTGGCGCAGCTCGCCGATCATTTCGCGGACAGCCTCAACGCTGACATCGTTACCCGCAACCGATATGGCGTTCGCAAGGCGATCTCCTTGAAAATCAATAGGGATCTCTTCTGGCGCTTGATCGACAAACCCGGCCCGTCTGATGACAAGCTGGGCTGCGGGGCTCCGCGTATAGCTCAGAAATTCGCGGGCAATTTTGGGTAAGCGCCGTGCAGGGAGGTATAAAAACAATGGCGTAGTGAGCGGATAATCCTCTGTCTTCACGTTGCGCCGTGTGGGCCTGAGCGTGCGCGCGCAGGTGCCTGTAAGCGTGAGTATCTTGGTGTCGAGCGTGGTGGAGCGCCCGACCAATCCGATGCCAAACGGATCAACAGAGACACGTGTTGCGAGGTCAAGATTATCAGCCGAAAAGAGTGTACGCGCGTCGGCTGCATCTGCGGCGTTTAGTTTGAGCCGTTGAAGAGCAACAGCGCCAGACCCGGTCTCCAAGTCGCGCAGGTAACGGGTTATCGGCGCGTCTTGCGGGCCGAGCGTTTTCCAGTTGTTAATGTTTCCAGAATAAATCTCGGAAAGCTGTTGAAGGCTGATTTCATTTATGGGGTTTTGCGTCGACACAACGGGGACGAGAGCATCCAACGCCAACACGCGCGCGCGCCCCAGTTGTGTGAGGTCTCCCATGCCTATTTCACGGGCGAGCTTGCGCTCTTGTGGGGTGATCTCACGTGTCGACATAACGATATCGGTTTGGTCGGCCAGCAAATCAGCGAAGCCTTCGCCGCTGGAATTGATATCGATGAAGAAGCGGGCAAGGGTTGTACCATCTGATTTTTGCGACAGGGTGATGTTGAATGTGTCGTCGTTTTCCGAAACACGCTCTGTCTTGAGGTTATTTTTGGTGGCAAAGGCCTCTATCAGTGCAGGCAGGAGCAGTTGCCCGACTTCGGGTGCGCCAGCAATATCAAGCTCGGCGACAAAGGCTGTAAGGTTAGGGCATCCCGGGCCCGCGCAATCAACGCCTGCGCCATCAATTGTGAGCTCGCCATAGTCGGTCTCTACGCGATAAAACTCCCCGTCAAAGCCCAGAAGATTGCCGCTCACCTCGACACTTTTGTCACGAGATGTCAGCGTCACATCTTGCGCAGAAACAAGCGGAACAAAACCAAAAAAGAAAAGTGCGGCGATGACCGCCGCACGTTTTACCAAATCCAAAAGGAGCCTCGCAACATGACGGTTAGTTGAACGCTACCTTCATGTCATTCACCATATTTTTCAACATGAGAAAGTCGCCAATCGCATCACAAGCCGGAATTGACATATCTAACGTCTGAACCGTGATCTGAGCGCCACGGCTGGTTTGCAATGTCTGCGCTTCAATGTCCTGATCGCAGTTGGCATTTGTGATCTCGATATCGACGCTCAGCGCCACTGACCCGATCTCTTTGGCCATACCGGTCGGGAAACTGTAGACCTCTGCGAGGAGCGGTGTTTCAAGGCTTGTGTTGCCAAGCTGGATCATAAACCCGCCGTAGCCTGTGACCCCGTCTGCCACTTGCCCGGGGCTTTCGCGCCAGACATGGCCTCTTTCGCCATAGTCAGCACCAAATTCGCGGGCATGCAGGCCGATGCCTGAGTTGCCCTGCATCTGCACAACGGCACGGTCGTAGCTTGAAAGCTCCTCTACAGTGGCATTGGCCACCGCGCCTTCACCGCCGGCAAAAGAAGCAATAAAAACAGCCGTTTCGCTGAGCGCCGGGACAGTCGTTCTGAACTTGCCTGCGCTGTCAGTGAGCTCTGCAAACATCATACCATTGTGGTGGATCACCACCCGCTCGTTGGGAGCGCAAGGGGCAGACATTTCAAGGTCAACCAAGGCCGCGGCGATGGGCTTGGCGGACATGGTGATCTTGCAAGCGTCGGCTGTTTGTGGCTGCTCTGAGCCGCTCCTGATGCCGACCGATCCATCAGCAGCCGCTGGCACAAAGGCGCTTTCCTCGGCTGCTGTCAGCGTGATGTCGGATATGGCAACAGGAAGCGGCATCGCCTGAACATCAGCGGCGCTTGCCTGCTGAGTGCCAGAAGACACCTGCATGATCTGACCCGTCAGCAAAATCGTTGCCAAAGTCGCGCCAGCGATTCCATATCTTTTATAGTCAGGCATGTCGGCCTCCGCCAATTAAGGTACGAGGCCAACATGGTTAAGAAATCAGGCATGCATGAGGCAAAACAGCGGAGTCATTCAGGCCTTTGTGTGAACCTTCAAACCCGCCCGTGGCAATGCTTGAACTTTTTGCCTGAGCCACAAGGGCAGGCTTCGTTGCGGCCCGGTGTGCCCCAAGTGCTTGGATCATCCTCGACAAACCCAGCCAGAGGCTCACCCGCTTCTGCAGCGGGCTGCTCGGCCTGTGGTTGGCTCATCTGGGGCTGTTCCTGCATCATTGCGCGGGCCTGCTCCTGTTCGTCTTCCGAAAGAGGGCGTACAAGCGCAAGTTGCTGGGTGACATCTTCGCGCAGGCTGTCGAGCATGCTTTCAAAGAGTTGGAAGGCTTCGTTTTTATACTCGTTCAGCGGGTCGCGTTGGGCATAGCCACGGAAGCTGACAACAGAGCGCAGGTGCTCAAGAGTAAGCAGGTGCTCGCGCCATTTCTTATCAATGGTCTGGAGCAATAGCTGCTTTTCGATCATCCGCATTGTCTCGGGGCCAAAGTGTGCGGCCTTCGACGCCATGAACTCGTCTGATGCCTTTTCAAGACGTTCGGTGATGTCTTCGTCGTCCACACCCTCTTCGGCGGCCCAATCGATCACCGGAACATCAATGCCCAGCTTTTCAAGGCAGGCAGCATAAAGACCTTCGGTGTCCCATTGGTCAGCATATGTTTTGGGTGGCATATATTGGTCGATCAGATCGTCGATAACCTGATTACGCATATCTTGCGTAATGGCCGAGAGGTCGGCAGCTTCCATGATATCGCGGCGCTGTTTGAAGATCACTTTACGCTGCTCATTCATAACATCGTCAAATTTCAAAAGCTGTTTGCGAATGTCGAAGTTCCGGCCCTCGACTTTGGCTTGGGCGCGCTCAAGGGATTTGTTGACCCATGGGTGCACAATGGCTTCGCCATCTTTCATGCCAAGTGTGGAGAGCACCTTATCAAGCCGCTCAGAGCCGAAGATGCGCATAAGGTCATCCTCAAGGCTCAGATAGAAAGATGAGCGCCCAGGGTCACCCTGACGGCCAGAGCGGCCGCGCAGCTGGTTGTCGATGCGGCGGCTTTCGTGGCGTTCTGTCGCCAGAACAAACAAACCGCCAGCTTCTTTCACTTTGGCTTCATCAGCATCGTGCTCAGCTTCGATCCGCGCGCGTACTTCTTCAGGATCCGCATCAGGAGCGGCAGCAATCGCCTCCATAACCTGGAATTCGAAGTTACCACCAAGCTTAATATCTGTACCACGGCCAGCCATGTTGGTGGCGATGGTAACGGCGCCCAGTTTACCAGCGTCAGCCACGATTTGAGCTTCTTGCTCATGCTGGCGAGCGTTCAAAACGTTGTGCTTGATGCCTTCTTTTGTAAGCATCTCGCTGAGCAGTTCAGACTTTTCAATAGACGTTGTCCCAACGAGGATTGGCTGGCCGCGTTCGCTGGCCTCTTTGACCGTCTCAACAATGGCTGCGAACTTTTCCTGAGCGGTGCGGTAAACCGCATCATCGTCGTCGATCCGCGCAATCGGCTTGTTCGTCGGAACTTCAACAACACCCAGACCGTAGATTTCCATGAATTCTTCGGCTTCGGTCGTGGCTGTACCAGTCATGCCGCCAAGCTTGTCATAAAGGCGGAAGTAGTTCTGGAACGTCACCTGCGCGAGTGTCACGTTCTCAGGTTGGATGTCGCAGCCCTCTTTGGCTTCGATCGCCTGGTGCAGACCTTCCGAAAGGCGGCGACCGGCCATCATACGGCCAGTAAATTCGTCAATAAGCACAACCTCGTTGTTGCGCACGATGTAATCTTTGTCCTTTGTGAACAGCTTGTGCGCGCGCAGGCCCTGGTTGACGTGGTGCACGATCGTTGTGCTCTCTGGGTCGTAGAGGCTTTGCTCTTCGTCTAGCAGGCCGCGCTGGTGCAGCAGTTGCTCGAGGAATTCGTTGCCTTCATCAGAGAAGGTTACGTTGCGCGTCTTTTCATCCAACGTGAAGTGTTCGTCAGCCAGTTCGGGAATCAGTTTGTCGATCTGGATATAAAGTTCTGAGCGGTCTTCGGCAGGGCCAGAAATAATGAGAGGTGTGCGCGCCTCATCAATCAGGATCGAGTCAACTTCGTCGACAATCGCAAAGTGATGATACTTCTGATTGATCTGACGCAGCTCTGATTTCATGTTGTCGCGCAGATAGTCAAATCCGAGCTCGTTATTGGTCGCGTAAGTGATATCCGAGGCATAGGCCTGCGACTTTTCAGCCTCGGGTTGTTGCGGGTAAATAACACCCGTTGTCATGCCCAAAGCGGCAAAGACGTTGCTCATCCATTCAGCGTCACGCTTGGCAAGGTAGTCGTTGACCGTAACAACATGGACACCTTTTCCCGTGAGGGCATTGAGATAAGCAGGGAAGGTGGCAACAAGGGTCTTACCTTCGCCTGTCTTCATCTCGGAGATGTTACCTTGATGAAGAAAAATACCGCCCATCAATTGGACATCAAAGGCGCGCAAACCCAGAGCGCGCTTTGCGCCTTCGCGGCAGTTTGCAAAAGCTTCAGGCAGCAACGCGTCGAGCGTCTCGCCATCTTGATAGCGCTTCTTAAACTCGGCTGTCTTCTCGATAAGCTGTGCGTCGGTCAGTTTCTCAAAATCTGGCTCAAGCGCGTTGATCTTCTCGATCAATGGCTTCGTGGCCTTAACCTTGCGGTCATTTGCCGTGCCAAAAACCTTTTTGGCAATAGATCCAAGTCCAAGCATATTCAGTCCGATCCGATCATTTTATCTTGTCGCAAGACAATTGCTTGCTCCGGATATATGCGCGTCCTACAACGGCTGGGAACATAAGCGTGTCTTGGCCTTAAGGCGATGTAAGGGTCGGGTCTGGCAGTGTCAACGCTGTGCGCGATACGCGAATGAAACAAAGGGAAAATGATGTCCAAACACTTCAAGATTTTCACGCTGGCTCTTGCGACAGCTTTCGCACCGATGTTGGCTGGTGCAGAAGAGCAAACCGCCAATTCAAGCACTGTGGTGGCCACCGTAAATGGCACCCAGATCACTCTCGGGCACATGGCCGCAGCTCGGAGTGGCTTGCCTGAGCAATATTTGCAACTACCCGATGATGTTCTCTATAATGCGATCCTTGATCAACTGGTCAATCAGACCATCCTTGCCGACCGTTTTGAAGGCGAAGTTCCTGGCCCTGTGCAGCGCCGCTTGGAGAATGAGCGCCGCTCGCTTGTTGCTTCAACCGTGATTGAGGAGATCGTTGAAGAAAAGCTGACAAAGGCTGTACTGAAAGCTGCTTATGACGAAAAATACGCATCTGCGGCCCCTGACAAAGAGTTTAAGGCGGCTCATATTTTGGTCGAAACCGAAGAAGAAGCCAAAGCGTTGGTGACAGAACTTGAGGGTGGCGCAGACTTTACCGAGCTGGCCAAAGAGCGCTCAACGGGCCCTTCCGGGCCAAATGGCGGCGACTTGGGCTGGTTTGGCAAAGGTATGATGGTGCCCCCGTTTGAAGAGGCTGTCGCCAAACTTGATGATGGTGCCATCTCTGGGCCCGTTCAAACCCAATTTGGCTGGCACGTTATAAAGCTCAGCGAAACGCGCCTTGCCAACAAGCCGTCTTTTGAAGAAGTTAAGGCAGAGCTGGAAAGTGAGCTATTCAACACAGTGATCGAGGACGAAGTTGCACGCCTCAAAAAGCTTGGCACAATCGAGCTGTCCGCTGAGGGCGATATTGACCCCGCTATTCTCAAAGAAGACATCCTACTTACGGAGTAAAGGCCCATGGCCAAGATCACTAAAGTTTCTCCTCTCGCGCCTGCTTCTTTTCCGGAGCTTCCTGCCATTGAAGGTGTCAAATTTGCGACGGCAGCCGCTGGCGTGAAATATGAGGCTCGTACAGATGTGATGCTCGCATCACTGTGCGAGGGCGCAGCCGTTGCTGGCGTGTTTACGCGCTCATCAACGCGCTCGGCAGCGGTGCTGGACTGCCAAAGCAAGATCGGTGGCGACGCATCGGGAGGTGCGGCCATTCTTGTGAACTCCGGGAACTCAAATGCGTTCACTGGCGCAGTTGGTCAAGCATCTGTGGATGCGATATCGTCGGCCACGGCAGCAGCGTTGGGCCTTGAGCAGAGCCGCGTTTTTACCTCCTCGACAGGTGTAATCGGTGAACGCTTGCCACACGGCAAAATCGTTGATGCCTTGGGCGGTTTGGCAGGGTCTCTGTCAGAGACGAGCATCTCTGATGCGGCCAAAGCTATCATGACAACCGATACTTTTCCCAAAGGAGCGAGTGCCAGCTACGATGTGGCAGGAAAGACTGTCAATATTGCAGGAATAGCCAAAGGCTCGGGCATGATTGCGCCCGACATGGCCACTATGCTGGTGTATCTCTTCACTGATGTAGCGATCAGCCAGGCCGATTTGCAGGCTGTTCTCTCGGAGCTGACAGACTCCACTTTCAACTCCATTACAGTAGATAGTGATACATCCACATCTGATACATTGCTGCTCTGTGCGACAGGCAAGAGCGGTGTCGCTGCTGATCAGCACGACATTGCATTCAAAGATGCATTGCGATCTGTCATGCTCGATCTGGCGCATCAGGTTGTGCGGGATGGTGAAGGCGCGACAAAGTTTATCGAGATTCGCGTAACAGGCGCAAAAAGTAACGCCGATGCGCGCGTTCACGCGTTATCCATCGCAAATTCGCCGCTCGTGAAAACGGCCATCGCAGGGGAAGACCCGAATTGGGGCCGCATTGTCATGGCGATTGGCAAATCTGGGGCCTACGCTGACCGTGACAAACTTTCGATTATGTTCGGGAGTGTTTTGGTGGCTGAGAAAGGTTGGGTTAATCCTGACTATCGTGAAGAAGATGCAGCCGCACTTATGAAAGAGCAGGAAATTTTGATTACAGTGGATCTGGGCTTGGAGCAGGGTAGCAGCACAGTTTGGACATGCGACCTGACCCATGGGTACATCGAAATTAACGCGGATTATCGATCATGAAGGTGGTGCTTGTTTCTGCTGTCGCGCTTTTAGACAAAGACAACCGCGTTTTGCTCGCGCAGAGGCCCGAGGGCAAGTCAATGGCCGGGCTTTGGGAGTTTCCCGGGGGCAAAATCGAACCGGGCGAGACCCCCGAAACAGCCTTGGTTCGTGAGCTGCATGAAGAGCTTGGGATTGAGACCTGGAACAGCTGTCTTGCACCGTTGACGTTTGCTTCCCACAGCTACGAGGACTTCCATTTGCTCATGCCGCTGTTTGTTTGTCGCAAATGGAACGGAATCTTGACGGCGCGCGAGGGCCAGGCTTTATCGTGGGTTCAGCCTGCAAAGTTGAAAGACTATCCCATGCCAGCAGCCGACATTCCACTGATCCCGATCTTGCGAGATTGGCTGTAACTATCTTTTACACATTTGCCAGAAAGCCTGAGTCTCTGCTTTGAGTTAACTACGAGTTAANTGGAGTGGTCAACATGTGCACAATCATGCTTGGAACCGCAGTATTCGTTCAAGGTTCGTTTGTGGAAGCTCTTTCCAACGGGCAGGTGACCGTGTCTGTAGGCCAAAAATTGTTCTCAGGAATACCTGTGACATCAATAAAATGAAAAAGGCCGGCAGTGAAAACTGCCAGCCTTTTTATCTTTAGATAGCCTAAAGGTTAGTCGAGATTGCGCTCGATTTCCTCACGCTCAAAGATCTCGATCACGTCGCCTGGGCGAACATCGTCATAGGCTTCAAATGCCATACCACACTCTTGACCAGACTGAACTTCGGCAACTTCATCTTTGAAGCGCTTGAGTGTCTTGAGTGTGCCTTCGTGGATCACAACGTTGTCGCGGAGCAGTCGTACGCCAGCACTGCGGCGTGCGACACCTTCGGTCACAAGACAACCAGCAACTTTGCCAACACCTGTGACTTTGAAGACTTCACGAATTTCGGCATAGCCGATGAACTTCTCGCGAATCTCTGCAGATAGAAGGCCACTGGCGGCTTGCTTCACATCATCAACGAGGTCGTAAATTACGGAGTAGTACCGAATTTCGACACCCTTTTGGTTTGCGCTGTTACGTGCAGGCGCATTGGCGCGCACGTTGAAGCCAAACACGGGTGCGCCTGATGCTTCCGCCAGGCCGATGTCGCTTTCTGTGATCGCACCAACGCCAGAGTGGAGAACCCGCACGCGGACCTCATCGTTACCGATTTTCTCCAGAGCTTGCACAATTGCTTCAGCCGAGCCTTGAACGTCGGCTTTCATGATAACAGGCATCTCGGTGACGTTCTTGTCTTCCTTGGCCTTGGCCATAAGCTGTTCAAGTGTCGTCGCCGCGCCAGCCGTTGCGCGTTTTTCTTTCGCAGCTTTCTCACGATATTCAGCAATTTCGCGCGCTTGCGCGTCCGAGCTCACGACATTCAAGACATCGCCCGCTTCTGGCGTACCGTTCAGGCCGAGCACTTCGACCGGTACAGATGGGCCAGCTTCTTTAATGCGTTCGCCCTTGTCGTTGATAAGAGCACGGACCTTACCGTACTGCTCACCGACAACAAAGATATCGCCTTGGCGCAAGGTGCCCTTTTGCACGAGCACTGTCGCGACAGGCCCACGGCCCACATCAAGCTGAGCCTCGATAACAGCACCTTCTGCGGCGCGATCAGGGTTGGCTTTCAGTTCGAGAATTTCGGCTTGAAGTGCGATCGCTTCGAGAAGCTCGTCCAAACCTTGGCCGGTAATCGCTGAAACTTCGACATCCTGCACATCGCCCGACATTTTTTCGACGACGACCTCATGCTGAAGCAAATCGGTACGAACTTTATCGGGGTTGGCTGCAGGCTTGTCGATTTTGTTGATCGCAACGATCATCGGAACCTTTGCCGCTTTGGCGTGGTTGATCGCTTCAATCGTCTGCGGCATCACAGCGTCGTCGGCAGCAACTACAAGCACAACAATATCTGTGACCTGAGCACCGCGTGAGCGCATCGATGTAAAGGCTGCGTGGCCGGGCGTATCAAGGAAGGAAAGCAGCGCGCCGCTATCTGTTTTAACTTGATAAGCGCCAATATGCTGCGTGATCCCACCAGCTTCGCCGGCAACAACTTTCGCGTCACGAATTGCATCGAGAAGTGATGTTTTACCGTGGTCAACGTGACCCATGATGGTGATCACGGGTGGACGTGTCTTCAGGTCTGCAGGATCTTCGGCAACCTCTTTGATGACATCTTCAACGTCGGCATCGGACACGCGTGTCACCTTGTGGCCGAACTCTTCAATGATGAGCTCTGCTGTATCGGCATCAATTGTCTGGTTCTGTGTAACCATCATGCCCATGTTCATGAGTGATTTCACAACTGCTGCTACACGCTCAGCCATACGGTTGGCGAGCTCACTGACAGTAATCGCTTCTGGCAGTTGTACTTCGCGGACAATCTTCTCACGGTCAGCGCTTTGGCCCATCGCCTTTTGGCGTGCGCGTTCTTGCTGTCGCTTCATGGCGGCCATAGAGCGCTGACGCCCACCTTCTCCACCAGAGAGAGCTTGGTTCAGTGTCAGTTTGCCACTGCGGCGGCTTTCGTCTCCACGGGTCTTGGCCGTTTTGGTACGGTCATCGCGTTCTTTTTCAGTTTTGCGACGGTCTGTAAGAGGCTTGGCTGCAGTGCGGCCAGGCTCTGCGGCTGCTGCAGGGGCTGGCGCGGCTGTTGCGCGCTTGGCTGTTTCTTCCGCTTCGCGCTTTTTACGCTCGTCGTCTTCAGCCTTGGCACGAGCCCGCTCTTCGCGCTCTTTCTCTTCACGTTCTTTTTCTTCAGCTTCTTGCCGGCGGCGCATGCGTTCTTCTTCGCGCTGCTTTTCTTCGGCAACACGTTGCTGCTCTTCTTCTACTTCACGCGACTTTGCAGCCTGAACAGCCTTCAAGCGGCGGTCCATTTCTGCATCCGAAATTCCGCCTGGGCGGTTGCTCGGCGCTGTGCTCAGCTTTTTGTCGCCAGCACCTTGGCTTGACGTCGTTACAGTAGGCTTGGGAACGACAACGCGTTTGCGCTTCGTTTCAACTACGACATTCTTGGTGCGGCCATGACTGAAGCTTTGCTTTACATTGCCAGACCGCGGGCCGCTGCGGAGACCAAGTGTCTTTTTGCCGTCGTTATCGCTCATTCGATATACTCATCCTTTCATGCGCCCGTCGGGCGCGGCGGGCCGGAAGCCCTCTAATCTTGTTGCTTCCTCTATAACACGTGAGGCCAAACCTCCAGCATCTAAGGCCGCATGAACTGCGAATTCTCGCCCGAAGGCTGCCCCAAGCTCTTTGCGTGTGAGGCATTCAAATGTTTTTCCGTCGCCCCAGAGTCGAATTTTCGACTTTTCACGCGGTGAGCCATCGCTCGCTTGAAACAAGACTTGGGCCCGCTCGCTCGTGGCCCAGTCTTTAACTTTGGTTGAGCCTGTTACGGCACCACCAGATTTTCGAGCTAGACCTAACAGGCTGATGAGCCGTTTTACCAGCACAGTTTCAACCCAGTCGGTAAGCCCTTCGGGAACAGTCACCTGCGTTTTTGCCGAGCGGCTAAACAGGTTTTTCTGCGCCGCCTGCGCAAGTGCTTCTTTTGTTGCGCTTACCCAGATGCCGCGCCCGGGAAGCTTCCCTGCGACATCAAAGGCCAAAGTCTGATCTGGGCCGATGACAAACCTTAGAAGCTGTGCCTTGGGGCGCAGCTCTGTAGTTGCGATGCATTTGCGCACCGCATCTTCAGAGTCTTTGCCTTTTTTAACAGCTTCCAATGTCATCTAAACCCTGACTCACATCGCTTCATCTTCGTCTTCGACGGCGTCTTCTTCGACTGCGAGCTCTGCAGGGTCGATCCAGCCAAGCTGTACGCGTGCTGTCATAACGAGGTCTTGAGCCTGTTCGAGAGTGATGTCGTATGGCTCGAGAATACCTTCATCTTTGACGCGCTCGCCATCGATTGTTGTCCAGCCACCAGCAAGCTCCCAGTCAGCGCATGTTGCAAAGTCTTCAAGCGTTTTGACATCGTCTTTGGCAAGTGCCTCAAGCATCTGGGGAGTCATCTCGCCAAACTCTGCAAGGCTGTCTTCAAGACCAAGCGCGCGGGCGTTCTCCATAGCTGCCTTTGCATCGGCTTCCAGAATGTCACGGGCACGAGCTTGGAGCTCTTCAGCTGTGTCATCATCTACACCGTCAATCACAAGCAGCTCGTCTTTTTCGACATAGGCTACTTCTTCAAGCGTCGTAAAGCCTTCTGAAACCAGAAGCTGTGCGAAGAATTCGTCAAGGTCGAGCTTGTCCATGAACAGTTTCGTGCGAAGCTCAAACTCGCGCTGGCGGCGCTCAGATTCGTCCGCTTCCGTCATGATCTCGATTTCAAGTCCTGTCAGCTGTGAGGCAAGACGGACGTTTTGACCGCGGCGACCAATCGCAAGGCTCAACTGCTCGTCAGGTACGACAACTTCGATGCGTTCGGCTTCTTCATCCAGAACAACCTTGGAAACTTCTGCGGGCTGCAGCGCGTTCACGAGGAATGTTGGAACGTCTTCATTCCAAGGAATGATATCGATTTTTTCGCCTTGCAGTTCGTTTACAACAGCCTGAACACGGCTACCGCGCATACCAACGCATGCGCCGACGGGGTCGATGCTGTTGTCAAACGAAATTACCGCGATCTTGGCGCGCGAACCAGGGTCGCGAGCTACGGCTTTGATCTCGATAATGCCTTCGTAGATTTCGGGCACTTCCATCTTGAACAGCTCGGCCATGAATTCAGGCGCTGTGCGGCTCAAGAAAATCTGTGGGCCGCGCTGTTCGCGACGCACATCTTTGATGTAGCAGCGAATGCGGTCATTGGGGCGATAGCTTTCGCGGCCAATTTTTTCATTTCGGCGCAGGATTGCTTCGCCACTGCCCACATCGACGATTACGTTGCCGTACTCTTCGCGCTTAACAACGCCGTTGATGATCGTGCCTGCGCGGTCTTTGAACTGCTCAAACTGACGCTCGCGCTCAGCTTCGCGGACTTTTTGCAAGATAACCTGTTTGGCGCTCTGTGCTGCAATACGACCCATTTCAACAGGGGGCACTTCTTCAACGAAGGTGTCACCGACCTTAGGATCATCAAGATAGAGCTTCGCTTGTTCGGCCGTCATCTCGGCCTGATAGTTTTCAAGCTCGGCTTCGTCGACAACGGTGCGAACACGTGTGAATGTGGCTTTGCCTGTCTTGCGGTCAATCGCAACGCGAATGTCCATTTCGGCACCATAGCGGCTTTTGGCTGCGCGCGCGAGGCTCTCTTCCATGGCTTCAATCACAAGCCCGGGGTCGATCATTTTTTCGCGGGCCACGGCCTCGGCTGTTTGCAAAAGCTCAAGCTGGTTGGCTGATGTAATTGCCATTTATGCGTCCTCCTCAGACTCAGGCGATTCTTCAATATCTACTTCTTCACCGTCAGCATATGCGCCGGCGGCTTTGCGTTGCCGCAACATTTCTTTGATGAGTTCGTCGGTCATGATGAGCTTGGCTTCTACAAGCCATTCAAATTTCAAACCAATCGTTCCCTGATCGATTGTCAGCAGAACTTCGTCATCTTCAACACCCGCAAGCTCTCCACGAAAGCGCTTTTGGCCGTCAATCATTTCGGCTGTTTCGACTTTGGCTTCAAAGCCCTCAAATGTCTCAAAATCTTTGAGGCGCGTCAGCGGGCGGTCAATGCCCGGGCTGGAGACTTCGAGAGTGTATTCTTCTTCGAGGGGGTCTTCGACATCAAGAAGCGCGCTCACAGCGTTCGAGATAGCGCCACAGTCATCTACTTCAATGCCACCCTCAGGCCGTTCAGCCATGATCTGCAGAAGGGGGATTTCACCACTTTGCAGCCGAAGACGAACCAGTTCAAAGCCCATGTCTTCAATGACGGGCGTAATCAGTTCGGCCATACGCCTGTCTTGGGCCGTCTTAGCAATCAGATTCGACATTTCACTTCGCTCAAACAAAAAAGCGGACCGTGCGGCCCGCTGAATTTCTCGGTGGTGCGCTGGTTATCAGCACGCCGCTGTTGAATGGTGTCTAGTGTGAATGCTCAGGAGATGCAAGGCCGAATCGGTCAGGGCTGCAGGGCGATATCATCCATGATCTCTGCGAGAGCTGCGCTAATGCGCGGTTCCGACAAAGCATGCCCAGACAGCCCTACTATTTGCAGTTCTGCATTGGAGAGGGCCGAGGCCAGATCATGGGCTGAAACGGGCGGACAGATCATATCATAGCGCCCCTGCACGATCTTTGTTGGGATGTGGTCGATTTTGGAGGTGTTCTCCAGAATGAAATTATCCGCCTCCAAGAATAGATTATTATGAAAGTAGTGGTTCTCAAGTCGTGCAAAGGCGCGGCAGAAGGCGTCGTTTGGCACATAAAATGCCCCTTCTGATTGGATCGATGCAAGTGTGTTTTCCCAAGCTGTCCAAGCTTGAGCGCAGCGCAAGGCTTCGCCGTCATCGCTGCCAAAGAGGCGTTTGTGATAGGCTTCAATCAGATTTGCGTGTTCGCCTTTGGGGATCGGTGCAAGAAATCGATGCCAAACATCAGGCCAAAAAGCGCCAGCACCACCGCCATAGAACCAGTCAAGCTCGCGCTGTCTGCCCAAAAACACGCCTCGCAATGTCAGCGACTTTGTGGGCTCAGGGTGTGTGATCGCGTAGAGAAGCGAAAGTGTTGCTCCCCAGCTCCCACCAAACACATGCCAGCTTTCAATTTCCAATTCAGCACGAATAGTCTCAATGTCGCGTACTAAGTGCCATGTGGTGTTGTTCTCAACCGAAGCAAAAGGCTTGCTGCGCCCGCAGCCGCGCTGATCAAACATGATGATGCGGTAGTGCTTCGGGTTAAAGAATCGGCGCATAGCAGGGCTGCAGCCGCCACCGGGGCCGCCATGAAGTACAACAACAGGTACGCCTGAAGCATTGCCTGATTGTTCAACATAGAGCGTATGCCCTTCCCCTGCGTCGATCATCCGCCTATCAAACGGCTCAACCGAAGGATACAGTCGCGCTCGGACACTTTTTTCATCTGCGGATTCGTGCATGCCGTATCTTTCCAGACGCATCAGAGCAAGTTGAGGGCCAGACCATGCAAGATCAGACCAGAACAGTTGACCCGACCGAGCTCGCCAAGTTTGAAGCGATGGCTGCTGAATGGTGGGACCCAAACGGCAAGTTTCGCCCGCTGCACCTGATGAACCCGTGCCGGCTTGACTATATTACGAAGCAAATCGCCACAGAGTTCAATCGCAATTTGGCTGACCCCAAGCCGTTTGAGGGGCTGCGCATCATTGATATTGGTTGTGGCGGCGGGCTTTTGAGCGAGCCGCTCACACGTCTTGGCGCCGATGTTTTGGGCGCAGATGCGTCCGAGCGCAACATTACTGTGGCAAGGCTCCACGCCGAACAAGAGGGCTTACAAATTGACTATCGTGCTGTGACGGCGGAAGCGCTGGCCGATGCGGGGGAGCGGTTTGACATCGTGGTCAATATGGAAGTGGTTGAGCATGTCGCCGACCCGCAAGACTACCTTGATGAATGCGCCAACCTCCTCAAGGCGGGCGGCCTGCACATTTGTTCTACCATCAACCGTAACGCCAAGAGTTTCGCTATGGCGATTGTTGGGGCTGAATATGTGATGCGCTGGCTACCAAAAGGAACGCACGAATGGAGTAAGTTTATCACGCCAGATGAGTTGTTTGCCTTTATCGAAAGAGCGGGCATGGAGCCTGTTGACCGTAAGGGCTTTGTCTTTAATCCGATCAGCTGGAGCTGGAAAATATCGGATCGGGACTTGAGTGTGAACTACGTGACAGCAGCAAAAAAGCCAGACTGATCAATCGTTTGTTTCAAGCTTAAGTCGCATATCGCGCAGGACGGGTAGTGCCGCTCGGATACTGTCTGAGCCCTTTTCGTCCACCAGCGTTTTGATGATCGGTTCAATGGCAGAGAGTGCGGCATCTCTTGCCTGCCGCCCAGCGGGGCTAATTGCCACCATTTTACGCCGCGCATCGTCCCAATCAGGGCGGATGTGAACGTAACCCGCCCATTCAAGTTTGTTGAGCGTGTTTGTCATTGCCCCTTTGGTGACATGAAATGTCTTCGCCAGTTGGGCGGGTGTTTTCTCTGTGTTGGTATAGGCAAGGTGCGTTAGCACTGAGAAATGCGAAATTTCCATGCCCGCTGGCAGGACCCGTGTCAGCTTGTTTCGCAAAAGCTGGTCTGTTGCCAAAATTTCGCTGATCAGGGCGATGGCGAGAGAACTTTGTTTGTTGTTCACTGTGGCGCCTCAAATTTACTTTGCTGTGTGAGCGATCCGATCCTGTCGCGCGCATTTTTAACGTTTTCCAGGTCAAGGTTGAAATAGCTGACGCCAACATCCGTGCCAGCATCGACTAGCACGTCACCCCAAGGCGAAACTGCCAATGAGTGGCCATATGTGCGGCGCTCTTTGCCATTTTTTGCGTAGTGAAATCCTGTTTGAGCAGGCGCAATGACATATGCGCCGTTCTCTATCGCCCGTGCACGCAGCAGCGCATGCCAGTGCGCTTTGCCTGTCGTTTCGGCAAAGGCGGCAGGTATTGTCAAAATTTCCGCGCCAGCTTGAGCGAGTGTGCGGAACAGATGAGGAAATCGTAGATCATAGCAAATGCTCATTCCAATTTTGCCAAAATCGGTAGCTGCCAAAATAGCTTTGTCGCCACGCTCGTAAGTGGCGCTTTCTCGGTAGCTTTCACCCTCGGAGATATCGACATCAAACATATGAATTTTGTCATATCTGGCGACGATTGCGCCTTGGGGGTCGATCAGGACAGACCGATTGGCAAACTTTCCATCTATTTCGTCGCTCTTTACGCCTAGTGAGCCAATCAGTATCCAGACTTGCGATTGCGTTGCGATTTCGCGCATGCGAGCAAGAAACGGATCAGATTCTTCATAGCTCAACGCTTCAAGCAAGATGCTTTTGGATGGCGCTATGCAGTTTGATACCTCTGGTGTCAGGATGAATTTGGCCCCTTGAGCCACCGCCTCAATCACAAGTGCTTCGCATGCTGCAAGGTTTGCTGCAGGGTCTTCTGTGGAGGTCATTTGCACAAGGGCCGTTTTCATCAGGCCTTTCCCAGTAGTGCGTCCAGCTTGCCTGCGTTGTCGAGTGCTGCAATGTCGTCATAGCCACCAATCCCAACACCTTCGATGAAAATTTGCGGTACCGTGCGGGCTCCGTTGGCGCGTTCGATCATCTCAGGTTTCAGCTTCGCGTCGGTCAATACGTTGTATTCTGTGTAGCTTACGCCTTTTTTGTCCAAGAGCCGTTTGGCTGCGTGGCAAAATCCGCAAAGCGGAGATGAGTAGATTTCGACTTGTTTCATGTTGCCCTCAAAATGGTGTGTTGAGGCGGAACCTAGTCATTCTTTGTCGCGCGCGCCAGAAAAACTGCCCTTACGCTTGCGACATTATGCGAAAGGCATGCCTCTGCTGCGGCGCCAAGTGTCGATCCTGTTGTCATGACGTCATCGACAAGTACGATGTGTCGCCCGCTCATCTGTTCGACCAATTTGTGTTGTACTTTGATAGCACCCAACAAGTGGGCCTGTCGCTCTGCGCGGTTGAGTCCTATCAAAGGGGGCGTGCGCTTGGTGCGCTTTAAAAGTGCTGGCATATGCTGAAACTGCCCCTTCTTCGCTAAGCTCGCTGAAAGGAGTTCGGACTGGTTGTACTTGCGCTTGAAAAGTCGTGTCCAATGCAGTGGGACGGGGACAATAACAGGATTTTCGGGGAGGATTGGCTCCAGAGCCTTCAAAAGCCATGGCCCAGCAGCTGTCGCGATTTCGGCGCGATCTGCGTATTTTAGCTGCCAGACCAATTTTCTGGCTTCACCTTGATACAGAAAGGTTGCGCGTGCGGCAGTCCAGTTTCTGGGTGTTTGGATGCAGGCGTCGCAGAGCTCTTCTTGCAGCGATGCCCCAGGAAGTGGGCCGCCACATGTGTTGCAAACCAGCCCGGCAATAAAGTTGGAGCCGAGCCAGCATTTTGAGCAAAGTCCTGCCTCACCTTCGACAGGGGTTCCACAGCTGAGACAAGTTGTCGGGTAAACAGTACCAACAAGTGTTTGAATCCCCGCGCGCCAGCCCATATTCCTACCCTATGACAAACCGAAACCTTCACACAGATCGCGACGCGCTGATGCGGCAGCGACAGCGTGCAAATATCGCTGAAGCCGACTTCGCACATGCCGCCGCAATTGATGAGGTCGAGTATCGACTAGGTTTGGTTAACAGAGCGTTTACCAAGCCTCTGTTGGTTGCTGGAAGCAGCGCGCTATGGTGTTCCGCATTTCCTGAATTTGAAACAATCACAGACGAAGAGACGCTTGCCTGTGCGCTGCGCGGTCATGATCTTGTCGTACATGCGATGTCGCTGCATTGGGCAAACGATGTCGTTGGCCAGCTTATTCAGGCCCGCAATGCATTGCAGCCCGAC
>P_2C_Liq_1_UnCtyDRAFT_1000258_pt1 | contig 22933 bp, 20 predicted proteins | sample Pon2CUnioCityCA_2_FD_10234 | JGI IMG/M metagenome (IMG submission 10234) | reverse complement strand
TTGCCACGAATATGCATCCAACCCGAACAAATGGCTGTGGCTGCATTCGGTATTTGCTTCACTAATTTTGAGCCCAACAAAGCAGGTGGTAAAATGACGATTTTGTTTTGAACATCAACTTTCTTAAAATCAGCCGTAATTAATGTTGATTTTGGAAGTTGAATTCCGGAATCAGAAATAGCAGTATTTAAATTGTGAATTGCAGAATGCACAAAAATATTGGTTGTGTTTTCTACTAACTTCATAATTCGTTGGGCTTTTCCTAAACTATAGCCTAAAAAAACACTGGTTCTATTATTTTGCTGATTTTGATGTACCCAATTTTGAAGTTCTGTTTGTAAATCGGCTTCACTTTTCCATTTGTAAATAGGCAAACCAAAGGTACTTTCGGTAATAAATTTATGACATTTTACAGGTTCAAAAGGAGTTGTAAGAAAGTCTGGTTGCGTTTTATAATCACCAGAAAAAACAACTACATAGCCTTTATATTCTAATCGGATTTGTGCAGCACCAATAATATGCCCAGCAGGAAAAAAACTCACTTGAACTCCGTTAATATTTTTAGGCTGATTGTATCCTAAACTTTCGATAGATATGTTTGCGCCAATTCGATGTTGCAGAATAGCTTTAGAATCATTATGACACAAATAGTGTTTGTTTCCCCATCTTGCGTGGTCTGCGTGTCCGTGCGAAATAATGGCATAATCTACAGGATACCAAGGATCCAAATAAAATTACCAGGAATACAATAAATGCCTTTTTTTGTGAATTTTACGAGTTTCAAAGAATGATTTTCGATTTATCGTAAAGATAAATAATGGATTGCAGAATAGAACAATCCATTTTTGATGTTATAAAAGATTTAACAATTAATTTTACTAAGAAAGAANTTTTTTAATGTCTTCTATTTATTCNTCTTCTTTATACTCGTAATACAAAAAGTCATTATAAGGAAAACGTTGAATGTGGATTTTCTTAACCTCTTCGTATGTTTTTTCTTTAAAATCTTCGAGATTTTCCTTATTCAAGGCAGAAATAAAAATAGATTCGATATCATTTTTGTTCATCCACGTTTTTTTCCAATCTTGTAAGGTATAATGTTCTTTGCCTTTTTCTGTTTCTAAATCATCTTCATCTATGGTTTCGTACTCGTAAGCATCAATCTTATTAAAAACCATTACAGTGGGTTTGTCTCCACAATTTATGTCGTCTAAAATACTATTTACAGAGGCAATATGATCTTCGAAATTTGGATGAGAAATATCTACAACGTGCAATAACAAATCTGCTTCACGAACTTCATCTAAAGTAGATTTAAAAGATTCTACCAATTGTGTAGGTAGTTTTCTAATAAACCCAACTGTATCTGTCATTAAAAAAGGTATGTTTTTAATAACCACTTTACGCACTGTAGTATCTAAAGTTGCAAAGAGTTTATTTTCTGCAAAAACATCGCTTTTGCTGATTACATTCATTAAGGTAGATTTACCAACATTGGTATAGCCCACTAACGCAACACGTACCATTTTTCCGCGATTCTTTCGTTGAATCGCCATTTGTTTATCAATCGTTTTTAAGCGTTTTTTAAGTAGCGAAATCTTATCACGGATAATACGTCTGTCTGTTTCTATTTCTGTTTCACCAGGTCCACGCATTCCGATTCCCCCTTTTTGTTTATCAAGGTGTGTCCAAAGACGCGTTAAACGAGGTAATAAATACTCGCTTTGTGCTAATTCTACTTGCGTTTTTGCAGAACTTGTTTGTGCTCTTTGTGCAAAAATATCTAAGATTAAATTGGTTCTGTCTAATATTTTACAATCTAAAATTTTCTCTATGTTTCGTAATTGGGCAGGAGACAATTCATCGTCAAAAATAGCAGTGCCAATATTATTAGATTCTATAAAAGCTTTTACTTCATCTAATTTACCTATACCTAAAAAAGTTTTAGGGTTTGGTTTTTCCATTTTCTGTACAAATCGTTTTACAGCAACACCACCAGCAGTAGAGGTTAAAAACTCTAACTCGTCTAGGTATTCTACCGATTTTGTTTCATCTTGTAATTGCGTAATTACACCAATTAAAACAGCTTTTTCAGAAATTGCTTCTTTTTGATCTATCATAGCGTAAAAATACAAACTATTCTTAAGTATAAAATAGAAAAGTTGACATCAAAATAAATTTTAATGCCAACTTCTTCAATTAATCAACCAAACTAACTTAAAATGAAATCTTATATAAATTCTACTTTTATAGAACCTGTTTATTATTTTATACCGCAAACATAAAAGTAATACTATTAATAAAGAAAGTAAAACTTCTTTTTAACATAATTTTATAATTAATGCCAGCTTCGCAAAATAGAAAAAGCCCCAATAAATTGAGGCTTTAACTAATTAATTCAAATTTTTTACTGTGCTTACTTTTCGTTTTTCATAGATCTATATTTTGAAGATGGATTATTTTTTAATTCTTAAAATTATACAGGCAAATTTAAGAATACTATAATTTTTATATGTTACAAGAACGTTAACAAAATACATGTCTTTAGTTAATAGGTATTTTTATAATTAGTTACTTTTACAAAAAAGAATAATTTATGTTTCCATCAATATCATCGTTAAAGCAAAAAAAAAGTATAACTACTGTTGCTTTTTATAATGTTGAAAACTTGTTTGACACCATAGACGATCCTAAAGTGTTAGACGACGATTTTACACCAGATGGCAAAAAAAAATGGACGTATAAACGTTATCAAATTAAAATAAAAAAATTAGGTTCTGTAATTTCTCAATTGGGTTTAAATAGATCTTCATATCCACCAGCAATTGTTGGTTTGGTAGAGGTGGAAAATGCAAAGGTAGTTGCAGATTTGGCAAATTCTTCTTCTTTAAGAAAACACCATTATGGTTTTGTGCATCATAATTCGCCAGATGAACGTGGTATAGATGTGGCTTTACTATATAATAAAGTAGCTTTTGAATTGATAGCTTCTGAAACCTATCCTGTTTATTTAGAAAATGAAGTTGGTGAGAGAGATTATACCAGAGATATCTTAAAAGTAAGTGGTAATTTGTATGGAGAATTCGTGCATATTTTGGTAAATCATTGGTCATCTAGAAGAGAAGGAGCCGCAGAAACCGAGCATAAAAGAATTACAGCTGCAGAAACGGTTAGAGCTATTATTGATGAAATTCAGACGAAAGAAATGAATCCCAAAATTATTGTTATGGGAGATTTTAATGATGATCCTAGCAGTAAAAGTATTCAAGAGTGTTTGGTAAAAGACGATTTTTACAACCCTATGAAAAAGTTGTTAAATTCAGAAAATAAAGGGTCATTAACTTATGATGGAAAATGGAATATGTTTGATCAAATTATTTTTTCTAAAAACTTTTTAGAGAAAGAAGAAGGTAAATTTTACTTTAAACATGCTGAGATTTTTAATAAAGATTGGATGAAAATTTATAAAGGTAAATTTTAAGGTAGCCCTTTTAGAACCTACATTGGTAAATGGTATCAAGGCGGTTTTTCTGACCATTTTCCTGTATACGCTTTTTTGAAAAAGAAAGCTTAATTTTTATCTTGTTTTTTAAAAGCTGCCAAAATTTTTTCATCATTTAATATGTATTTTTTGTATTTCCCATCTTTATATCTGTAGTAAATAAATAAAGGCATAAAAATAAAGGATAAAAATAATACACCTAAGCCCATTACAATTTCAGCTTTTTCGTGTGCTGTATTTACAAGGTATGCTCCTGTAATCATCCAAAGGATAAAGACAACGAATAGTATTTTTAACGCTAATTTCATCTTGCAAAATTACAAAAGTTATGTCTTTAAATATAATTTAATGTAAATTTCAGCGATAAATACACTCTTAAATCTTAAATATGTTTCTAAAGAAAGTAACCATAATTTTTTTAAGTCTATTATTTTTGAATAGTTGTAAAGTCGAATTTAAACAAGAACCAAATATGGATAAAAAAATTGTTATTGCACATAGAGGTGCTTCTGGATATTTACCCGAACATACATTAGCCGCAAAGGCGATGGCTCATACTATGAATGCTGATTTTATTGAGCAAGATTTGGCGTTGAGTAAAGATAATGTACCTATTGTTATTCACGATATTTATTTGGATGATGTTACAGATGTTGCAATAAAGTTTCCTCATAGAAAAAGAGAAAACAGTCGTTTTTACGTAATTGATTTTACCTTTGNTGAGTTAAAAACATTACAAGTTTCAGAACGTTTTGACCCAAAAACAGGAGCGCAAGTATTTAAAAAACGTTTTCCTATTTGGAAAGGAAATTTTAAACTCCATTCTTTACAAGAAGAAATAGAACTGATTCAAGGTTTAAATGCATCCACAGGAAAAAATATTGGAATCTATCCAGAAATAAAAGAACCCGAATTTCATAAAAAAGAAGGAAAACAAATTTCTGAAATTGTTTTAAAAGTACTCTCTGATTTTGGTTACAATACTAAAAAAGACAAGTGTATATTACAATGTTTCGATGCTAAAGAACTTCAGAGAATTAGAAAAGAATTGCACTCAGAATTATTTTTAGTGCAGTTGATAGAGTTTCCAGAAGAAGCAAAGCAACTCGCACATTTTGCCACCTACGCAGATGGAATTGGACCTTGGTATACTCAGATTTTAGATAAAAAGGTAGCTGGTAAATGGCAATTTACATCATTAGTCACAGAAGCGCATCAATAGGGCGTAAAAGTGCATCCATACACTTTTAGAGCAGATGCTTTCGGTGAGTTTTTATCTTTTAATGATATGATGCAAACGTTATTAGTTGACGCAAATATTGATGGTGCTTTTACAGATTTTCCCGATAAAATGGTTGCTTTTTTAAAAAGTGAGTAAGTTGCATTAAAAAACGTAAAAATTATTCTATTTCATTTTTTCTTGTAGTACTTTTGTTAAGTATATTTTTAGTATGGAATTAACAACTTTTTCAATAAGACACTTTAATAACACTTTAGAATTATTTTCTGCTGAAGAAATAATATATAGTTCGGGTTGGTTTATGGATTTTGGTAAATTTGGTTGCGACATCTTAAATCAAGACAAAAAGATAGTCTACAGAATTACCAAACAATTTCAATTTTGGAAATGGAAAATGGTGTATCATATTAAAAAAAATGACGATACGCTGTCAGATTTAGTTTCTCAAAATAATAGAAAAACGGTTTATGCTGTAGCTGTAAATCAAATTCATTATGAGATAAAAATTCACTATAAAAAGAGATTATCTATTTATAGAAATACCATTAAAATTGCAGAAATAGATGAGTCTTTTTCTGATGAAAATTATAAGGATAATATTAAATTTTTGGTATTAGATACTAAAGATGTAGAGGTTTGTTTTCTGATGTTTTCTTGTTTAAAAATTGGCGAAGTAGGAGGGAACAAAAAACCTACATTTACAAGCCAAAAGGAGTTAGAGGTTAACGAAGATCCTTGGAGTTAAGCGTAACGGTTTTCTAAAAAAAAGTGTGTCTAAAATACAAAACCCCGTAACGAAAAGTTACGGGGTTTTTTGATAAAAAATTATTGCCTTTATAAGGTATAGATTATTGTTCTTTTTCAGATGTAAATCTATAATATAAATAGGTGTAAGAATCTCTAGGTATAATCGTAATCCACTTTTTGTGTTTTAAATACCATTTAAAACGAATTGAATTTACTCCTTTTGTTAAATAAGCAGCTATAAAAGGATGAATATGTAATTGTATCTTTTTATTGGTTGATTTGCTACTTTCTAATTTAGTAATGTACTTTTCTAAATCAGATTGAATTTTATCTAACAAAACTATAGGAGCTTCTACTTGTCCATTTGTATTCGGGTTTGGCTCGGTAGTTTTTATACTTAACTCAGGTCTAACTCTTTGTCTTGTAATTTGCACTAGCCCAAATTTACTTGGCGGTAGAATTTTGTGTTTTGTTCTATCAAAAGCCATTTGCTCTTTTAAGTGCTGATATAACTTGTTTCTGTTTTCAGCTTTGTGCATATCAATAAAATCAACAACTATAATACCACCCATATCACGCAATTGTAATTGACGTGCTATTTCTGTGGCAGAAATTAAATTTACTTCTAATGCAGTATCTTCTTGAGAGCCGGCTTTGTTAGAACGATTTCCGCTATTCACATCAATAACGTGTAATGCTTCTGTATGCTCTATAACTAAATAGGCACCTTTGCTCATAGAAACTGTTTTGCCAAATGATGTTTTAATTTGTCTTTCTATTCCGTATTTTTCAAAAATAGGTGTTGTAGATCGATGCAATTTTACAATTTTTTCCTTTTCAGGATAAATTTCTTGTAAATACTCTTTAATTTCTACTTTCAAGGTTTCATCATTTGTTACAATATTTGTAAAGCTTTCATTCATAACATCTCTTAAAATAGAGGATGCTCTGTTTAACTCGCTTAAAATTTTTGTTGGTGTATTTGTATTCGCGATACTTTTACACATTGTTTTCCAACGTTCTAACGAGTTTTGCAAATCTTTGTCAAGTTCTGCAACTTTTTTACCTTCTGCAACAGTTCTTAAAATAACACCAAACCCTTTGGGTTTAATGCTTTTAGCTAATCTTTTTAAACGTTCTTTTTCTTTTGGGTCTTCTATTTTTTGTGAAACAGAAACTCTATTAGAAAAAGGAACTAAGACCAAAAATCTACCAGCTATAGAAAGCTCTGAGCTTAATCTTGGGCCTTTTGTAGAAATTGGTTCTTTTACAATTTGTACCAACAGGTTTTGCCCTGTTTTTAGTACATCTTTAATACTACCGTCTTTGTTAATGTCTTCTTCCTTTCGGAAATTTTTTAAAGTGAACTCTTTATACTTACCTGTACTTACTTTCTTAATGAATGTATTTAATGAATTTACTTGTGCACCTAAATCATGATAATGTAAAAACCCATCTTTTGGGTAGCCTACATTTACAAATGATGCATTTAAGCCTGTTAACACTTTTCCTATTTTGGCTAAAAAAATATCGCCTACAGAAAATTTATTTCCAGTTGTTTCATTATTTAATTCAATAAGTTTTCCATCTCTTAATAAGGCAAAATCAATATCAGATGAATTTGAACGAATTATCAATTCTGTTTTCATGCTGAACTGGTTTTAACACTGCACTGTATTGTGCAGATGGATTAATATTGTCAGGTATTTGTAATACCATTTGAGGTTTGTAACCTCGATGTCAATGAACTTTTTGTTTTTTCGCTAAACTACAAACGAAAAAGTAAGCATTAGCTTACTTTTTCTTTTTATGTCTATTTGCTCTAGCTCTTTTTTTTCTCTTGTGTGTAGAGATCTTAGCTCTCTTTCTTTTTTTACCACTTGGCATAATTCTCTCGTGTTTTTAAAATCAAATTAATGATTTCGATTAGTATTTTGTTATTTAACAGCTACTTTATTCTTTACTCCTTCAGTAAATGTTTTAGCCGGTTTAAAAGCTGGAATATTATGAGCTGGAATCTTTATAGTTGTATTTTTTGAAATATTTCTACCTGTCTTTTCTGCTCTAGTTTTAATAATAAAACTACCAAAACCTCTTAAATAAACATTGTCACCGTTTTCTAGTGCATCTTTTACTTCAGTCATAAATGCCTCAACTGTTGCTAAAACATCAGTTTTTTCGATTCCTGATTTGTCTGAAATTTTTGATACGATATCTGCTTTCGTCATGTCTCTATTTTTACTCTATTTTTATTAAATTACTTTCAAAAATGCGGATGCAAATATATGATAATTAATCAATTCCAAAAACTTAATCAACTAAAATTATCTGAATTTTATGATGTAATATTGCAAATCTATTTTTTAGCAATGAAATTTTCTAACACTTTAATTTACTGGTACTTACAAAATCGAAGAGAATTGCCTTGGCGCAAAACCAACAACCCATATTTTATTTGGTTGTCTGAAATTATGCTTCAACAAACTAGAGTTGCACAAGGACTGGACTATTATCTGAAATTTACGGAGACTTTTCCAACAGTTTTCGACCTTGCAAATGCAGATGAAAGTACGGTTCTAAAAATGTGGCAAGGCTTAGGATATTATTCGAGGGCAAGAAATTTACATTTTACAGCAAAACATATCGTTAACGAACTAAATGGCGAATTTCCATCAACATTTGCAGCAATTATACAACTAAAAGGAATTGGAGATTATACAGCTGCTGCAATAGCCTCTTTTGCGTTTAACGAACCAACTGCTGTTGTAGATGGCAATGTATATCGAGTTCTATCGCGCTATTTTGGTATTGAAACTCCAATTAATTCATCTAAAGGCATTAAAGAGTTTAAAACGTTAGCACAAAGTTTAATTGATAAAAAAGAACCTGCCAATTACAATCAAGCCATTATGGAGTTTGGTGCCATACAATGCAAGCCCAAAAAACCGTTGTGTATGTTTTGTCCGCTTTCTGAAAGCTGTGTAGCATTGCAAAAAAATTTAATTGATAAATTGCCTGTAAAAGAGAAAAAAATAAAAGTAAAACATCGTTATTTTAATTATTTGGTGATTAAAACAGCAGATGATAAAACTATTTTGTCTGAACGAAAAGGCAAAGGCATTTGGCAAGGTTTGTATCAGTTTCCACTAATTGAAAGCGCTAAAAATATTGATAAAAATGAATTGATGGTTAGCGAAGAATTTTGTAATTTATTTCCGAATGAAACCACAATTTCTTTATTTAATAAAAAACAAATTGTACATAAATTATCGCATCAACATTTACATACACAATTTTGGATTGTGGAAACAGTAAATTTACCAGCAGCTAAAGTAAAATGGCGAGAAATAACCAAATATCCTGTGCCTGTTTTAATTGCTAATTTTTTAGACACATATCAACCCAAAAGTAATTGATATTTTTAGTATTTTTGAAGTAGAAATTTTAAGCTATGGCAGGAACGATAAACAAAGTAATTTTAATTGGTAATTTGGGTGATGATGTAAAAATGCATTATTTTGATGATCAAAATTGTGTTGGACGTTTCCCAATAGCAACTTCAGAAAGTTATACCAATAAACAAACAGGAGAAAAAATTACCAATACAGATTGGCACAATATTGTAGTTAGAAATGGTTTGGCAAAAGTTTGCGAAAAGTATTTAACCAAAGGCGATAAAGTGTATGTAGAAGGTAAATTAAAAAATCGTCAGTGGGAACAAGATGGCGTAAAACGGTATTGGACAGAAGTACAAGTTACTGAAATGACGATGCTTTCTACAAAAAAGAATGAGGCGAACACGAGTAGTCCCCAACAAAACCAAGCTCCTGTGGCGCAACCAAAATCGGAAGCACCAGAAGAAAATGACGATTTACCATTTTAGTTAATTAAAAATTATAAAATTGGATCCAGATCCCGAACCTTTATTTCTTTTTTTAGCCTCAATTGATTTTTTAACATCAATAAATATAATTGCGGTGCTTATTTTATTGATTTGTTCTGCGTTAATTTCGGGTACAGAAGTTGCGTTTTTTTCGCTTTCTCAAACCGATTTAAATCAACTTTCTAATGAGGGTAAGGAGCAAAATATTATTGTAAGCTTATTAGAAAGACCCAGAAAATTACTGGCTACCATTCTTATTACCAATAATTTTATCAATATTTTAATTGTTTTATTGTTTGCTTCTTTAGCAGAAACATTGTTTGGTAGTTTCGATTATCAGTTGAATTTATATTATTTTAAAATTCCGATTCGTTTTCTAATCGAGATTGTATTAGTTACCTTTTTAATACTGTTGTTTGGAGAGGTTTTACCAAAAGTGTATGCTTCAAGAAATGCGCTTCGTTTTTCTAAATGGATGTCTAAATTTATCAATGTTTTTAATATCATTTTAACGCCTTTTAGTTTGCCTTTAATTTCGCTAACCAAGTTTATAGAGAAAAAATTGGGCAATAAAAATTCTAATTTTTCGGTAGAAACCTTATCTCAAGCTTTAGAATTAACCTCAGAAGGCGCAACAACAAAAGACGAGCAAAAAATTTTAGAAGGTATCGTGAATTTCGGAAACACAGAAACTGTGCAAATCATGAAACCAAGAATCGATATTTTTGCCCTTTCTGATCAGGAGGATTATGAAGTAGTTTTAAATAAAATTTTAGAAAACGGTTATTCTAGAAATCCAGTTTATAAAGATAATATTGATACTATTGTTGGTGTTTTATATGCTAAAGATTTATTAGCACATTTAAACAAGACAAATTTTAAGTGGCAAAATTTAGTGCGTGAAGCCTTTTTTGTGCCAGAAAATAAAAAATTAGATGATTTGTTAGACGACTTCAGGTCACGTAAAAATCATTTAGCCATTGTAGTTGATGAATATGGAGGCACAAGTGGTTTGGTTACCTTAGAAGATGTTATTGAAGAGATTGTGGGCGATATTAACGATGAGTTTGATGATGACGATCTACAATATTCTAAAATAGACGCTAACAATTATATTTTTGAAGGAAAAACGACCATTAAAGATTTTTGTAAAGTTTTAGATGATGAAGATGAGGCTATTTTTGAACAAGAAAAAGGAGAAAGTGAAACTTTAGCCGGTTTTATTTTAGAAATTTCTGGTAAATTTCCTAAAAAAGGAGATAAAATAAACTTCAAGAACTATACGTTTACTATTGAAGCGTTAGATAAAAAACGCATTAAACAAGTAAAAGCAACAAGAAATGCGTAATATAGTAATTAGTCTTTTGTCTCTAGTCTTTAGTCTCTTTTTTGTAGTTTCCTGTGCAGATGATGTATTGCCTAAACCCAAAGCCTATTTGAGTTTAGAATATCCAGAAAAGTCATACCAAAAGTTATTTTTAAAAAGACCTTACAGTTTTAATGTTTTAGAAAATACAAAGGTGATTGACGAACCAAAAAATTGGTTAAAGATTAAATATCCCAATTTAAAAGCATCTATTGATATTACGTATAGGCCTGTACAAAATAACTTGAGAGAGATATTAACTGAAGCCGAAAAGTTGGTGTTTAAGCACGCCGTAAAAGCCGAACAAATTATCCCAAAAGATTTTGTGAATCCAGAAAAAAGGGTGTTTGGCAGTATGTATGAAATTACTGGAAACGCAGCTTCTCATTTACAATTTCACGTTACAGATAGCACAGATAACTTTATAAAAGGTTCGCTGTATTTTTATGCAAAACCCAATTACGATTCTATTTTACCGGCTGTGGCTTATATTAAAGAAGATATTTTAAAGTTGATTGAGACTTTAGCCTGGAAGTAAATAAACAGAACTAGATCTTACAGGTTTTTAAAACCTGTGAGGTCTTTAAAACTGAGGAACCTAAACAATCTCCATTTTCTGCAATAAAAAAGAAGCATTCATATTTTTACAAACTCCGTTTTTTAGAGCATAATCAAAATAAAGTTCGTTACTAATAATTTCAGCATCAAAATAGTAGTTTTTAATAGTAGAAAATTCATATTCTAATTCGCATAAACTCACATCGTGTGTGGCAATAATTCCGGTAGATTTCGATTTTGTCAATTTCTCAACAAATCGTTTAGAGCCAGTTGCTTTGTCTTTGCTGTTGGTGCCTTTTAAGATTTCGTCTAAAATAATAAAGTATTTTTCTGTTTTAATGGCATCAACAATATATTTTAAACGTTTTAATTCTGAGTAAAAATAAGATTCATCTTCAGACAAAGAGTCTGATGTTCTCATACTCGTAATTAACTTTATGGGTTTGTATAAAAACGATTTTGCACAAACAGGCAAACCACAATTTGCCATAACAACCGAAAGAGAAACCGTTCTTAAAAAGGTGCTTTTGCCAGCCATATTTGCACCTGTAATGATAAAAAACTGACTATCATTTATAATAAAATCGTTATCGATTCTTTTATCAATAGGTAATAATGGATGTCCTAATTGACTAGATTTTATGATTTCTTTTTCTGTATTTAGTTCAGGAAAAATATAATCAGGATGATTAAATTTAAAATTGGCTAATGAGTTTTGAGCATCAAAAAATGCCACTACTTCAAACCATTTTTTTACTGTTTGGTTATACTTTAAAAGCCATTTTTCAACTTTATATGCATTATAAACTTCAAATAAAAAAAGCCCATTTCCTAGTATCGCAATAACATCGTTATTTCTTTGATCGAAAGTGTTTAAAATTTTAGAAATTTCTTTAAAGATTTCTGATGCTTTTTTGTCTTCAGAATTGATAATTTTTTGCTTCTCTTTTAAAATTTTAGCCTTAAAAACTTTATGTTCAATCTCATTTAACAATTGATGATATTGTTTAAAAGTATCGCTTACCTTATCTATTTCTGTGTAAATTTGACTTGTTTTTTTTATAAATCTACTAGCCACGAAAATCCCCATAAAAAACCAGATAATTAAATACGCAAAAGAGACAAAACCAAAAGAAATAAAGACTATTAAAAGAATAGAAATTATGGAAAATCCCAATTGAATTGTATTAGAAAATTTAGGTAAAATAGCCTTGTAATTCGTAATCCAATGAACTGTAAAAGCTGAACTCTTTTTTACCGAAACCAACCGCGCCAAAGCAGCAAAATGCTGACGCCATTTTACCTCTTCTGAAAGCTCTTTAATCACTTCTTGTTTGTCTAGAATTTCTTCAATGTTATTTTCTGTAAGTGTCTTTGCCAATTTTATCTTACCATCATTTGTTGTTGTTCTATTGATAAATTGAAAAAAAGAGCCTTTGCCAAATAAATCGATATCATTACTATAAAAATGAGTAGAATCTATAAATTCATTTCCGGTTTCTAAATGATGAAACTTTCGGCCTAAAACATCAATTTCTGTTTTATTGATGTTGATTTTTGTATCAACAATCGCTTTTTTTCTTTTTATGTTGATGTATGTAAATACTAAAAATGAAAATAAAGAAATCCCTAAAAAAGTTACAATAAATAGATTTAGATAAGCCCCAAAAGTGATATACATAAAAAAACAAGTTGTTAAGAAAACCACAAATCGTAAAACACCCAATTTGATGAGTTTGCTTTTAAGTTTTAAAGCATGCTGCTCTAATTCTGTTTTCTGCTGGTTGTAAAATGCTAAAGGGTTATTCATAACTTGAAATTCCGCCAGTTAAATTTAGTACTTCCAAATCTGGATATTGTTTTTTCATTTTTTCTGTTGCTTTGTAGCTATTGAATCCTCTTTGGCAAACCATTACATAGGTTTTATTATAATCGACATTAATTTTATTGGCTTCAAAATTAGTAATATGAATCGTTTGTTGCACGTCAAAAGGTAGTTTTAAATTGTTTAAAACTGCTATAATTTCTAGATTTCTGGACTGTGTAGTTAATGATAGCAGCGCTTTTAATTGTTCTGGTGCTATTTGCCAATCAGGATTTTGAGTTGCACAAGCAGCATCAACATAGGTTTGCGCTTTAAATATTTTAGCAATTTTGTCTTTTAAAACAGTTGGTTTTAATTTCATTTTTAACTGTGTATTTTGTAATGCATTATAAATCAATAATTCATTGGCTAGTGGTTTTCCAATTCCAGTAATCAATTTTAAAACTTCATTTACTTGTTGTGTTGCAATCATTCCAACAATAGCGTTTAATGTTCCAGCTTCTTCACAATTCGGAATATCTGTTGCCATTTCTGGGAATGCATCTCTTAAGTTTGCAGAATAAGAGCCATCATTTTGCAATATATTAAGTGCAGCTACATAGCCATCAAATTTATATAAAGAACCATAAATTAAAGGTTTTCCTTGCAGTACACAAGCGTCATTTAACAAGTATTTTGTGGGTAAAGAATCTGTACCATCTACAACAATATCTGCTTTTTCAATCAACTCAAACACGTTTTCTTTTGTGATGGGTTTATTGGTGAAACTTACTTCAGTAAAAGGCGCTCTCTTTTTTATAAATGCCGATAAAACTACGGCTTTCGGTTGATGAACATCGTCTAAATTATAAAAAACTTGTCGGTGTAAATTGGTGAAATCAACAGTGTCAAAATCTACTAAATGAATTTTTCCAATTCCGCTTGAAGCCAAATACACAGCAACTGGGCTTCCTAAACCTCCACAACCAACAACTAAAACTGAAGCGTTTTGTAGTTTTTGTTGCCCAATTTCACCAATTTCTGATAAGGTGATTTGACGTTTAAAAAGTTGTTTTTTTGGTGGTTTCATTTTTTGTCATTTTGAGCGAAATGAAATGTAGTCGAAAAATCTATTTTTTTAGATTTCTTTATAAATCGAAATGACAAACTACAAATTTTTCAACTCTTTTTTTATCATTTCAAATTCCTCAGGAGTATTCACATTCCGAATCAAATCATCATCGATTTCTACGATTTCAATATCAGAATTGATGAGCATTTTACGGGGACAAGAATACCCTTGTGCTAAATATTGCAGTAAAATAGGGTACGCTTTTGGCTCGTAAATGGTAATTAATGGCTCAACAAATTCTTTGTTTTTTCCTTTAATAGCTGTGGCTGTTTTAGACGGATTTCTTTGTTGTAAGAGTAATTTAATTAAATCATCATTCACATAAGGAACATCTATTGCCAAAACCAACCAAGCTGAATTAGGGTCTTTCTGAAAAGCTGAACAGATGCCGCCAAAAGGACCTAAATTGTAAAAAGCATCTGGAATTTCAGATTTCTCGACTTCGCTCGAAATGACAGTTTGATTTTTCAATCCATTTTTTTGGGAATACGCTCTCACAGAATAATACGTTTCCAAATTATTGTTTTGTAATAATTCTTTAGCGATTACTTTTTGTGGTTTTCCAAAATAATTGAGCTCAGATTTATCTGTACCCATTCTTGTACTTTTTCCACCAACCAAAACCAAGCCTTTTACAGCTGCAATTTTCTCTTGAATTAAATTATGAATGTGATTGGTAATTTTATCAACTTCATCAATTGTATAGCAAATTTTGTTTTTTATATTCGGATATTTTTCTTCTAAAAAAGAGAAATATTCCGTATCAGCTTTTAATTTTATAATACATTGAATATCGTCTAATTGATCTAATCTTTTTAGAACGGATGCTTCTTTAGCTTCGTCTAAAATTAGAATTTGCTTTGCGCCTTGGTAATGATTTCCGTTGATAAAAACATAATCATATTGTGCAAATTGCAAACGTTGTTCAAATTTATTTATAGTTCCAGATGTGTTGATTTGTAAATTTCCTTGATGATGAAATGTATATTCAGATAACTTATTGGCATCAACATCTTTTGCGTGAGAAGCATCAAAATAGGCCAATTTATAGTTTGATAATTTTTGAGAAACTTGGTGAACTAAATCAGAAATATTTGCACAATTTGTACCTAGAATAGCAATTTCATTAGGCGCAAAATTATCGTTATCCCTTCTAACTAAATTTGTATGTTTTGTATGTTTTTTCATTTATGCTAAACTTGTTTCAGTTTCTTTTAGTATTGCCCAATAATTAGACATTTTAAATGCTCAGATGAGTACTTATGTCAAAAAATAANACAAGAGTGTTTCTTCCCTTTGGAAAGATTAAGATGAGATTTTAATATCCGATTTTCCACCTGTTTTCTCCATCAATTTTACTTCCTTGATCACCATTTCTTGGCCAATACTTTTACACATATCATAAATAGTCAAACAGGTAATATTTGCACCAGTTAAAGCTTCCATTTCTACACCCGTTTTGCCTTCTATAGTTACTTTGCAAAGTACTTCAATATGTTCAGTATCTACAATATTGATATCGATATCTACCCCATTAATCAATAATGGATGACACATTGGGATTAATTCAGAAGTTTTTTTTACACCTTGAATGCCTGCAATAATTGCCGTTTGAAAAACAGGGCCTTTTTTGGTGATGAGTTCATCATTTGTAAAATGAGAAATAATGGTATCACCCAAAAACATGGTTGCTTTTGCAATGGCAGTTCTTTTGGTAATTTTCTTATCAGAAACATTTACCATTTTAGGATTGTTGTCTTTGTTGAGGTGTGAAAAATTGCTCATGATATTATAAATATTTTTGATACCTATTTAGATAAGCTAAAAATTAACAAGTTGAAAATTCACAATGTAACGTTAATTGATTCCGAATTTTTAAATAGAATTGTATCGAGAAGTTTTTAAATTTCTTGTTCGGCTAAATTAGGAAGTTTTTGGCTGAATTTCGGGCTAATAACTCTTTTTTAATTATCTTATTTTTCTATAAACATCAACCTTTATAGGTCGCAGATTTTAATCCTTTTTGAAAAGGCGCTTTCAATTGATAAAGAATATCTTCAGATTTTTCTGCGTCTAAAATATCAACTCCATACACAATATCTTTGGTGTCTTTGTAAACAAATGTCCCAAAAATTCGATCCCAAAAAGAAAAAATATTTCCAAAGTTTGTATCTGTCCAAGGCATTATGTGATGATGATGAAACTTGTGTGTATTTGGTGAGATAAAAACATAACTAATTGCTTTGTCTAATTTAGGAGGTAAACTAATATCTGCATGCGAAAAATAGGTAAAGAGCACTGTTAAAATGCGATACATTAGGTAATATGAAACAGGTAAGCCAGCAATTAAAACGCCAATAAGTGCAAATGTTTCTCTAAAAATAAAATCAATAGGATGATGTCTTGTGCCAGAAGTTACATCTACATGTGTATCACTATGATGCACGGTATGAAAACGCCACATAAAGGGTATTTTATGCAGCAAATAATGTACAACGTATTGAGAGGTAAAATCTAAGATCATGATGGCTAAAATAATCTCAACCCAAACAGGCCAATCTATCATATTTAGCAGCCCAAAATTGCTACTTTCAATCCATAGAAAAACACCAACTGTTATAATTCCGAATAGCGCGTTAATAATCATAGTAGAAAGCAAGAAAACAATATTTGTTTTGGCGTGTTTCCATTTGTTATATTGATGTTTTTTTAAAGGATAAACGCCCTCTAAAATCCAAAAAACAGAAAGGCAACTCACAATCCAAATAAGTTTTTGTAGGTTGGTCAGATTTTCAAAAAAACTAACAATCGTATCCATAGGTAAACTAAATTTATAGTATAAAACTACTAAAAACTTTAACAAGTTGTTAAAAATCATTCATTTTTTAACGTTTACCTTTGCTAAGTTTTAAAATTTAGCTTATGCCTCGTTGGTTAATTCCGGTTCTTATTGTATTGATTTTAGCAGTTGTTGTAGAAATTTATACGTTTCAAGCCATCAAAACAATTACAAAAAGTAAAATCATAAGATTTTCTTTTTTAGCAATAAGTATTGCAGTTTACATCTATTTTTTTATAACAGTACTAACGTACGATAGAAGTAAAGGGCAAACCCCACAATTTCAAATGGCAATGGGTATTTTATTAACGTTTTCTATCCCTAAACTATTTATCATTTTAATGTTGTTTGGCGAAGATGTATATCGATGGATGGTAAAAGCAATTTCTGCAATTTCTAGCTCAGAAACACAACCTTTAGAAGGGCGAAGAAAATTTATATCGCAATTGGCATTGGGTATTGCAGCGATTCCTTTTATGTCTTTTATCTACGGAATCATACAAGGAAAATACAATTATAAGGTCATAAAATACCAACTTACTTTTGATGATTTACCAGCCGCTTTTGATGGCTATACGATTACTCAAATCTCTTACATCCACTCAGGGAGTTTTACGAATAAAGAAAAAATACAATATGGCGTAGATTTGATTAACGAACAAAAATCTGATTTACTATTGTTTACGGGGGATATTGTAAATAATAAGGCTGATGAGATGGATAATTGGATTGATATTTTTGCTCAATTAAAGGCAAAAGAAGGCAAGTATGCCATTCTTGGAAATCACGATTATGGAGATTATATGGATTGGAAATCTCCAGAAGATAAAGTGAAGAATTTTGAGGATGTAAAAAATATTCATAAAAAAATTGGTTTTGATTTGTTGTTGGACGAACATCGCTATTTAGAAAAAGACGGACAACGAATTGCGCTTTTAGGAGTTGAGAATTGGGGAAAAGGGTTTAACCAAGCTGGCGATTTACAGCGAGCAGCTGCTGGTGTTAACAAAGAAGATTTTAAAATTTTAATGAGTCATGATCCTAGTCATTGGCAAGAAAAGGTAAAAAAAGACGATTTTAACTATCATCTAACCTTAAGTGGGCATACACATGGCTTACAAATAGGTATAGAAATTCCTGGTTTTAGGTTTAGTCCATCGCAATTTGTATACAAACAATGGGCAGGTTTGTACGAGGAATATGGGCGATATATTAACGTAAATAGAGGTTTTGGATATCACGCTTTTCCTGGAAGAGTGGGTATTTGGCCAGAAATTACGGTTATAGAACTGAAAAAGGCTTGATAATCAGTTGAATTGTTCAATTTTATTATATTTGTATAGTACAGAATGTATGTTTTTCTTTTAAACTATTGAACTATGACCAAATTTGGAGAATTAATTAGTGAAAGTAAACCGGTTTTAATCGATTTTTATTCTGATTGGGATGAGGTAGAGAATTCGATTGACACGTTAAGAGATGTTGCTGCAGCAATGGGTGATAAGGCAAAAGTGATAAAAATAGACATTAAGAAAAATGAAACTTTAGCAGACGCTTTGCGTGTAAAAGGAAACCCTACTTTTATGATTTATAAAGATGGCGAAATGAAGTGGCGTGAAACAGGCTTTAAAAATGCAGATGCTTTAATTACGGTTATTCAGAAATATTTGTAGTGAAATAATAACTTCAAAAAAAACCACAAATTTAAAGTTTGTGGTTTTTTTGCTTTTACTCTTTTGTATCTTCTGGAAAAATATGACTAAACAAATCTAGCGTTTCATTATATTCTTTTTGCAGTTCTTGAACCAACTTTGGGTCAGGATCATATTGTGCTACTTGATCTATAACACCTCTATATAAATACCTGAAATTCATATCGAATTCATCAAAAACCATATCAAAATCTTCGGCTTTAAAAGTGCTATACCAAATTAGGTTTTCTCTAAATAAACGCATTAAATCTTCGGCTGTAGTTCTTGCCTTTTTAAGTTCGCCCAATTTGTAATACATTTCTGGATATTCCATAGACAAGCTATAGTGGTCAAAGTCTGCAATAGGTAATTTTTCTAATGATAAATCTAACACTTCAACTGCTTTTATAGTATCGCCTTCTTGAGCAAAAGCAGCAGATAAACGCATTAAGCTATTACGAAGCGAAATGGCATTTCTTTTGGTTTGTTCATCTAAATAAATTTTACCGTCATTAATATTTCTCCATTCCCACTTTTGTATATTGTTATACATCTTTTCTGGGTCTATTCTTCCAATATCAAACAAACTCAACTCACGAACTACTTGTCCGTTAGCATCATAAATTTTAGTTGGCGTTTTAATCGGTACAAATTTAAAGGCTACACCATCTAATTGTAAATAATCTTTGAGCCAAATGTATTCGCTATCTGCATTAGATCCACCTGTAAAATAAATAGGTTGTTTCCAGTCGAAATTATTTAAAATATCTAACATTAAAATGGTGTTTTTACCAATAGCTCTATCAATCGTAATGTCTATAAAAGGCACGATTTTATCTGCATCTTTTTGAGCTACAATTCCGTATCTTAATACATTTTCTTTATTAACAGGAATTCTAATTTTGTTAGTAGGAAGTATTTTTTCTGGATTTCCATCATCATCTAAATCATAAAAAGTACGTTTACTGTCACTTTGAATCCATTTCATAAAATTATCTAATTCTAAAACAGAATCTTTTAGTTGTGGAAATAGTTCTTGAAAATAATAGGCAACGTCTAAAGTACCATATTTGTATTCGTCGTGTGTTAATTGCGATGGTATTGGATCTGCATCATAGGTTTTTCTTTTCATTTGATCTATATACCAATCTGTTTGAAAAAGGCTTGTATTTACCAATTTTATATCGGTTCTAATACCTTCTACTTCTTGCATATACCAAAGCGGAAAAGTGTCGTTATCACCTATAGTAAACATTATGGCATTTGGGTCGCAACTCTCTAAGTATGCTTGCGCATTTAAACGTGTGGTGTATCTGTTTGACCGATCATGATCATCCCAATTTTGATATGCCATTAAAGTAGGGACAGCAAGTAAACTAATTATAGTTACAGCAATGGCTATTTTTTTTCTAGAACCGAAATCTTTTAAATATTCATATAAAGCCAATACTCCAAAACCTACCCAAATTGCAAATATGTAAAAACTACCTACAACAGCGTAATCTCTTTCTCTTGGTTCAAAAGGTCTAGGGTTTGTATAAAATATAATGGCAAAACCGGTAAAAGCAAAAAATAAAAAGAGGGTAAAGAAATTATTTTTATCATTTTTAATTTGAAAAAACAATCCAATTAAACCGAGAAGTAAGGGTAAGAAAAAGTAGGTGTTTCTACCTTTATTTAACAAAGCTTGCCAAGGCAGCATTTTTTGTGAGCCTAGTCTTGCTTCATCTACTACATCTATTCCACTAATCCAATTCCCATTATTTATGTCTAGTTGTCCTTGAATATCGTTTTGTCTGCCAACGAAATTCCACATAAAATAGCGCCCATACATATACCCAAATTGGTAGGTAATCATGAACTTTATATTTTCTGCAAAGGTTGGTCTTCGTTTGCTGTTTGCAGGAATTCCAGCGATGGCTTTGTATTTTTCTTCGGATGCAGGATTTACCATTCTTGGTATAAAACCTTTGTGCTTATCAGAATAATTAGGTAAGACATCTTTATAAATATTTACAATTACGTAACGATCTTTACCATCTACAACTTTCTTTTCATACTTAGGCTTGTCATCTCTCGTTGGGTTAGTTCTATCTCTTTCGTCACTATATTTATTTGAATAATAGGTATCGTAAAAAACGTTGGCATCTCCATATTGTTCACGTTCATAATACGCTAATAATTCGCGGGCACTTGATGGATTATTTTCGTTGATGGTAGTGTTTGCATTTGCTCTAATTGGTAACATCATCCAAGAAGAAAAACCAATCATAATAAATAGTAGTGAGAGAATTAAGGTGTTTGCGGTTACTTTTTGCTTTTTTCTAGTGTAATTTAATCCGAATATAAAAAGTGCAACTAAAATAATAGTAGCAATAATACTCCCCGAATTAAAAGGTAAACCCACAGAGTTTATAAAAAACAATTCTGAAGCACTAAAGAATTTTAAGGTAAATGGAAATATAAACTTAAAGACCAACATTAAAACCAATACAGAAATAACGGTAGCAATTGCTGTTGTTTTTAGGTTGATGTTTTTGTAGGTTTTAAAGAAATACAACATAAAAATTGCAGGAATAACCAACAAAGAAAGTATGTGAACTCCAAAAGATAAACCAACAACAAAACTGATTAAAACCAGCCATTTGTTGCCTCTTACTGTGTCAATTTCGCTTTCCCATTTTAATCCTAACCAAAATAACAATGCCATTAAAAATGAAGACATTGCATACACTTCTCCTTCTACAGCACTAAACCAAAAACTATCTGAAAAAGTATAGGTTAAAGAACCAACTAAACTACTACCTAAAATAGCAATGCGTTTTCCTTTAGAAATATTACCTGTTTTTGCGGCTAGCTTTTTTGCTAGATTACTAATTGTCCAAAACATAAACAAAATAGTAAATGCACTAGCCAATGCAGACATAAAATTTACCATTTTGGCAATTTCTGCATTGTCTGAAGTAAACATTGCAAAAAATGCGCCTAACATTTGAAAAAGTGGTGCTCCTGGTGGATGCCCAACTTCTAGTTTTACAGCAGTAGATATGTATTCTCCTACATCCCAAGCACTAACTGTTGGTTCTAAGGTTAGTGTGTATGTAACTAAGGCAATAGCAAATGTAATCCATCCTAAAATGATGTTCCATTTTTTAAATTTTGCTGGTGTCATAACAGTTGATAATTATCTTCGGGCGAATTTACTAATAATTATGAATAAACAAGGGTACTATGGGTTTTTCTCATTGGCAATAAGCTCATAAAAGTTTGTTAAATATAAAATTTGTAAAAAATAGTTTGTAAATTTAAAAGATTGCATTAAATTTGCACCCGCATAAAAGCATTGGCCTATGGTGTAATTGGTAACACACCGGTTTTTGGTACCGTCATTCAAGGTTCGAGTCCTTGTAGGCCAACTAAAGCAATTTTTAATCCCTTTTAAATATGCATATTTAAAAGGGATATTCTTATCTAAGAAATTGATTACTTCACAAAAAAGAATCACTATTTTAAATATGATTATTCAGGAAATTTTTCTTAAGTTAAAGAAATAATTGTACCTTAGTATATTAAAAAATAAATAAGTTAAATGAATTCCCCCGATCAATTAGCGAATAAATTGGATCTTTCTCAATTAACTAATCTATTTATAGATCAAAGTAAGGAGCTATATTGGGTTGTTAATCTAGATTTTGAGTTAATCTACAAAAACAAATCCTACATTTCTTTTGTTAACGAAGTAATTAGTAAAAAAAAGAAGCTCCATAAGCCTTTATTTATGGAAGGCTTTGATAGAGAACGTAGTAAAAAGTGGAATACCTATTTTAAAAAAGCATTTTTAGGTAAATCATTTAGTATAGAAGAATATTTTACACATCCAGTTACTCTTAAAAAGAAGGTTTTTAGAATTCATATTGAACCTTTAAAAAATGATAACAATAGTATTTTTGCTATTGTATGTCGCTCTAGAGACATCACTGAGATTGTTAACGAAAAAGAGCGGCTAAAATTATTTGAAAACGTTATTATAAATACAAATGATGCTGTCTTAATTACTGAAGCAGAACCTTTAGATGAGCCCGGACCAAAAATAGTTTATGTAAATGAGGCTTTCACCAAAATGACTGGTTATGAAGCCTACGAAGTCATTGGTAAAACACCTAGAATTCTT
>P_2C_Liq_1_UnCtyDRAFT_1000257_pt1 | contig 22933 bp, 41 predicted proteins | sample Pon2CUnioCityCA_2_FD_10234 | JGI IMG/M metagenome (IMG submission 10234) | reverse complement strand
TGCATTGATCCGCCAACGTAAAAGTCAACTTCCCACTTGTGGTTGTTGTATCCTTGAGTTATCATAATTTGAATACTGTCGCCTGCTTCTGTTTTAGCTTTGCCTTCCCATTCGTCATCGTCTTTAGTAGTCCAACGAACAGGATATGGCTGATCCAACGCTTCGTTAGTCTGTGTATCGGTCCCTTTTCTTTTAAGAATAAAGGTATCTTCATTGCCAGTATCTTCTACGTCATAATCATACCCGTTTTGACTGGCAAAGCGCTGTACCATTTTACGATATAGTCCACTTCTTGTACTGTCTTGCGATCCAAATGCTCCGGTGCGAGGCTTAAATGCACTGAAATAGATTTCTTGTGGTTTGTTAGCATCAACCCATTTTTTAATGTGATTAATAACAGCACCGAAGATTTTATTCTGTCCACCTTCTCCAGTAACACTCATTCTAGCGCCGCGAGTAAAACTTATATAAACGCCTTTGTTCATAGGCTTGTAAGTTATCTCAATATAAGCATCATCTACTTTAGCAGCAAACACACTAGCGCCTTGTGGTGCAGCACCCTTAATCCATTCTACATCAGTGTCAAATGCTTCGTTATACGCACGGTCTGTTGCTGCTTTTGCTCGATCGGCATCTGGGTGTTTAGGATTGATACTAACTACTTCACCGTTCATTAGTTCACTGATGTTAGCACTTTTGCCTACTTTGTCTAACAGTATGTGCAAACTATCGCTAGGATCATAGTTGGTTTCATAACCTGGCTTGCCCCGTACTTCTGTACGCTTGCCTGTAGCAGTGTCTTTGATATGTAATACTAATAGTTCTTTGTCACGTTCTAATTGTAGTTTGTAACCTTCACGCATCGTAATTTCATTAATTTTCATTTACGACCCCTAAATCCTCTAGGCATGTTACCTTGCATTTTAGGTTGACTGAACCACAGCTCAAACCATTTATCATCACCGGGCTTGATATTTTGCTCACGTTCTTTTTTACGATTGTCAGCGGCCGCATCGCTAATGTTCTCAAGAGTGTATTCTGTGTAACCTTTGAATTCATTGATTCCGGCAAGTCTTTTTAGATCTGGAATATCCATTACTTTCTCTTCCTTGCCGTTGACCAGTCTTCATAATACTGACTTTGTAGTAATGGCGCAGCTACTCCTGCCATATCTCCAAATTGGTTGATCATATTAGGTAAATGATAACCGAAAAATTTATCCATAAAAGCGTGATCAGCAGGTGTGTATTGACTAAAGTCTTTATCAGCCATTGCTTCTGCTTTTGCTATAAGTTTTTTAAGAAAAGCAGTTGTATATTTTTCTTCGTCTAAATGTGCTTCTTCTAGATCGTCTTTTTCTTTCTTTTCATCTGAACTGTGACCAAAGTACTTGTGTACTAATTTGTCTAGTTCAACATGAAATTCATCTTCTTCTTCTGGTGATACTTCTTCGCCTACTGGTGCTTCTGTATCGCCTAATGCTTGATTAAGTAACTTTACAGCCACAGGAGCACCATTACCATACATAAGTTTAGCAGCTTTTAGTTTATCTTCATCTGACATTTCAGGCCAAGTGGCTCTAAGTTCACTTGCACTCTTAATCTGCATACCACTAAAATCAAAGTTAATAGTAGGTCCATACGCCATATAGCCCATTTCATCTGATGTGTTTAGTTTTTTACCTGTGTAAGTGCGCAAGTATCCTGGCTCACCGTTCTTTTTAGTTTGATCTGGTAACGGTTGTTCGTTTTTATCTTTTACACTGCGTACAAATACAAGTGCAGTATTGTCATCTAAAATATCTACGTAAGAACGCATATTAAAAGGTGACTTAACTTGTATAAAACGTTCAGCAGGAATTCCAGCCATTGCAGCTAGTTTCTTTTTTACATCAAACGGAAACGGTCTTGTGCTAACATCTGCTGTTGCTGCAACATAAACATTAGCTTGTCCGAATGTTTTTACTGCCCAGTCGTATAGGCTTTTATGTCCAGGATGAAACGGATGAAATCCACCTGGCATAATCGCTACTACTTTTCTAGCTTCTGCTTCAAATAACTGTCTTATTTTCATGACGGTGTCCACCTTGTTCTTGGCACAAGTTTAGTTTTAGATCCAAGCGCCACGTAACCTTCGCCGCCCTGCTCACCGTTTGTGCTTTGTTTTACGTCAGCAGGAGCATCGTCTAGTTGTTGTATGATGTGATCTTTTGCTGCCATTATTCTTTTGACTAATTTAAATATACTAGGCAATGCTTTGGGATTGCTTTCGTGCATTGCTGCTAATTTAGCCTGTTGTCCTTGACTTACTTTACTATTACTTAACCAATCAAAGAATCCTGTTTCTAATTGATCTAGCTTTTGTGCTTTGCTTGTTTGATTTACATATGTGTAAATAATGCCTGCAGGATTGCTAAGACCGTTGGTTCCTGCTAAGAATTTATCAATAGCTGCTCCATTAGCCTGTGCAATTTTTTGTATATCCTTTGTTTCTGAAGTATCTACTTCAGGCGTGTGTGTAACGTATGTTTGTCCTAGCACAAGTGCTGGTCCTTGGTTAAGATCCTTTACGTCTGAAATAGGTTGCCCTGATTTATCACCAAATTCTGAATATTTTGTATGTACAACTACACCTACAGTTGTATTTGTTATACGCTTGCCTAGTTCTGAGTTAGGGTCAACTGTATATGTAACTTGGTTAGGAGTAAATGTAATACCTGCATCTGATGTTTCATACGGCTTACCAGGATGATATAGTAAATCTCCGTATACATACCCTCTAAACGATGCCGGTGTACTTTGTTTCATTATATCAAAGATTGTTGCCATTTCTTTGGCAAAGCGCTCACGCCAGTCTTCACCTTTGCCCGTACTAGTAATAAAACTATACAGCTCTTTGGCACTCTTACTGATATTGCCTTTCATCCAACCGTTTTTGCCCACAAGAACAAACTCACCGTTGTTGTCTCTGCCCCAGTACATAGTAGGATAGCCGTCCCATTTGATTGCAATGTCCTTGCTGTCGTGTCCTAATTTGTTTAAAATATGTACTGCTTTTATAGCACCTGCACTGCCGTCTACGAACACAAGATCTTCTAGGTGTTGGTATTCTCTACCCACCTTAGCTGCTTCGGTTAAAATCTTGAATTCGCTAAATCTCATTTATAATGACCTTTGTTTATTTGAGTCATTTCTTCAGCATAGATTTTCTCCATACAACTTGTACGTTCTTCTGCTGTTAGTAATTCGTTAGGGCGTTTATTAATCTTAAATTTAGAACAGTATACTTTAGTAGCTTTATCAACTACAGGTCCTAGTTCTTCTTCTATATTCCAGTCTAGTTTTCTACGACCACATTCTTGCATACGCTTGACAGCAGGAAAGAAACTTTTACGATAAAACATAGGATCATTACGCATGAATACACATATATCGTCTACTACGTCAAATGGTAGTTTGTCGTCAATTGGCTGATCAAAAAATTCATTTATTTTCATTCGTGATCTCCTCCTGATATTTCTATATCAAAGTTGTCATGACCGTTTTCAAACATAAGAGCTGCTAGTCTTTCAGCATACCCATCTGCTTCTTCATTTGTCAAGTGCTTTTCTAAAGGAATTTCAAGAACTGGATTACCTTCAGCTGTTTCTAGTAAGTTTTGTATAGGAAAGATACTTTCATCTAATTTACTAGGTTCTTGTGACTTTTCTAATATTACTCTTACAAAGTGTTCCATATTATTCCTTAGTGATTAAGTAGTATACTGTTTACAGATCCATCAGTCCAGTCACTAATGACTGCACGTACCCAGACATAGTTGCCTGTAAAATTATACATAAATGAGCCGTCTCTAAATGCACTGTCTTCATCAGCTGCAATTAGTTCTGCATTACTGATTGCAAACCAGTCACTTTCAGTTGGCTCTGCCGCAAGTGTTCCTTGCATAGCAACTTTACCAATAAACCCAGTAACAGTTACTTGTATAGTGTGTAAACCATCTGAGCGACCATAGTACCCGTCGCCTTTATGCTGTGTTCCAGTGACGGTTGTTGCAACGCTATCACCTGGATGTGTTTGTGTAGATAAGATATTTTCGCTATTTAGACTCATAAGTATATTTATCTAGATCATCTAGATAAATTTGCTTCTCGACACGAGTTATGCTGTCGCCGATCATTATACGTACTAGCATTAAGACTTGTTCGTCTCGCACAAAAAAATAGTTTCCATTTACCCAGCCTGCCCGCAGATTTTTTAGACACTGCTCACCGATGCGAATTTTGTCTAAATTATTAGCACACCAGTTTACAATTTTAGCAGGGTCTCCCTGTGATTTTAAATAAATTTTATAATCATAGTCCGGAGGCGAGTCTACTAGCACACAGTTTTGATTAGCAAGTAAGAATACTTTATCTTCCTCAGCTACATCCCATAAATCTTTTACAGCATAATTACCTAAATTAATTACGTCATCTAGCAAAGATCGAGTGTTTGTATATAACCACATATATACGCCGCGATCTATTCTAATTTTATAGTCATCGTGTGTTGTTAAAATACTATAAAGATCCTTGGCATAGTTAAGATCCAGCTTAGTAATAGTCTTTGCCCAAAAGCCATAGGTCATGGCTTTACCTGCAACATCTAAGATTTCTAGTTGATCAAACACACTAGCCGCTAAGGGAAACTTTTGGTCTCCCTTAGCTCTATTAAATTCACCTCTGAAACTAGAGGCTAATTCGTTTTTAATACAAATCTTATACACATACTTACCGTAGTGCAATTTTTTTGTATATTTAGGACGGAGCAACTTCTGCTACCTCAGTTTTAGCAATAGCTTTTAGTGCAATAGCATCGTCAACAATACTAATTTCAACACTACCGCCATTTTTAAGATCACCAAAAAGGATTTCTTTTGACAACGGACGTTTAATGTCACCATCGATCACACGCTGTAGCGGTCTTGCACCCATTTTAGGATCAAACCCTTTATCTACTAGATAATCAAGAGCATCGTCGCTAACTGTAATTGTAATATCTTTGTCCATAACCATGTTTTTAAGCTCAACAAGGAACTTACCAACAATCTTCATCATTACTTCTTTTCCTAGTCTTGCAAACGTGATAGTTCCATCTAGTCTATTGCGGAACTCTGGTGCAAAGAATTTCTTTAGTTCTTTATCGTCATATGTTGTTTCTGATTCACCAAATCCGATTGCTACTTTTTCTGCATCTTTAGCACCTAGATTAGATGTAAGAATTAGAATAGCGTTTCTAGCATCTGCTTCTTTACCGTTAGACCCAGTAATTACACCGTTGTCCATGACCTGTAACAAAATCTGACTTACATCCGGGTGTGCTTTTTCAATTTCGTCCAGCAGTAGTACACAATTGGGCGATTCTTGCAATTTTTCAATCAGCAGTCCTGCTTTATCTTCGTGTCCAACATAACCTGGAGGAGAACCAATTAACTTAGCAACCGAATGTTTTTCTTGATATTCTGACATGTCAAAACGCACAAGTTTTACACCTAGGTTACTAGCAAGTTGTTTTGCTGTTTCTGTTTTACCAGTACCAGTTGGTCCCATAAACACAAAACTACCGATTGGTTTATCGTCTGGCTTAAGACCTGCATGACTAACGTAAATCTTATCAACAACTTTTTCGATTGCCTCGTCTTGTCCGTATACAACTTTCTTTAGGTTAGCTTCTAGGTTAGCAAGATGTTCAGTTTCTTTTGCCATAACTGTTTCAGCAGGAATATTAACCATTTTACTAAGCTCAAACTGAATACTCTCTTCAGTAACAATTTTATCTTCTGTCTGATTCTTGACCTTAAAGCGCGAACATGCTACATCAATTAAGTCAATTGCTTTGTCTGGCAATTTTTTATCTGTTTGATATTTTACACTGAGCTTAACTGCTGCTTCGATTGCTTCTTCTGTAATTGTAGTTTTATGATAGTCTTCGTAGTATTTCTTAATACCTCTTAGAATATCTTTAGTTACTTCAGCAGTTGGTTCACTTACTGTAACACGCTGGAATCGACGCATTAGTGCACGGTCTTTTTCAAAATATTTACGGAACTCTTCCCAAGTAGTTGATGCAACAACTTTCAAGTCGCCTTTGGTAAGTGCAGGCTTGAGCATGTTAGCAAGGTCATTGGCATTTCCACTACCACCTGCTCCTGCACCATTGATCATGTGCGCTTCGTCAATAAACATAATTGTTTTACCTTGCTTTTCCAAGCCGGCAAGTACAAGTTTAAAACGTTCTTCAAAGTCGCCTCTATATTTTGATCCTGCTAGCATGGCACCAATATCTAAACTATAAACAGAAAACTCTTTCAAGAAATCAGGAACGTTATCGTTGATAATATTATATGCAAGACCTTCTGCAATAGCAGTTTTACCAACGCCCGGATCACCTACCATTAGTACATTATTTTTACTACGACGCCCTAGTGCAAGTGCAAGACTTTCGAGTTCTTCGCCACGTCCGATAATAGGATCGATCTTACCTTTTTTAACTTGCTCATTAAGGTTAGTAGTAAAACTTTTTAAAGCCTTTTTAGCATCAGATGTTGATTCGGGAGATCCTAATTCTTCCGTACCTGTTTCGTCTGCAATATATTCAGCAAATCGTATTTTATCAACATTGCCTTCATTCAAATAATAAACAGCAATTGACTTTTTCTCGTTTAGCATACTAATCAATACATCTTTTAATTCGATGTGAGTACGCCCTGCAAAAAGAACCTGTGTAAATGCTCTATTTAATACACGCTCTACGCTGTGTGTTTTTTTAGGCTTATACTTTTTAGTTTCTTCTTGTAGCTTGATGCCGTCATTATTTTTTAAATGATGTTCTATATTTGTTTTAATAAAATCAATATCAGCACCGAATTCCTTTAGTAGTGTATTGAAGTTTTCTTCGCACAGCATCGAAAACAATAGATGCTCAAGTGTTACATATTCGTGATATAGTTTTTTAGCGTCTTTGATTGCTTTATCAAATACTAGCTGTAAGTCCTGTGACGGTTCTACCATTATTTAAAATCCTTTTGTTATCTTTTTTAACTGTTCTGCAATTTGTGGATCTGTTATTCTAGGAATATCAGCTTCTATTTGTACATACGCATTGCCTTTCATTCGTGTTCGCACATCAGGAATGCCATACCCTTTGATACTAAGAAGTTGACCAGGATGTGTTCCGGGTGGTATTTTTAAATCAACTCGCTTTTTGTCGGGTGTTACTACTAGTACAGTAGTTCCTAGCATTAGATCAAAGATATTAACACGCTTTTTGGTAATAATGTTATTACCTTCACGTACCCAATCAATATGTCGTTTTACTCGTATTTTAACAAACAAATCACCCCGAGGAAGTCTTGGGTCAGCATTGTCACCTAAGTTTGAATATCTAATAGTGTCATTGTCTTTTGCACCCATGGGTATTTCTACGTTTATATACTCAGTCTTACCTGTGCTAAGTCTATATGTAACGTATTCAGTTTTACCATTTATCACATCTTCTAAAGAAATTTGTGTATTGACGTGGATATCTCTGTTTTTAAAACGCTGTTGTTGACGCTGACCACGATGTCCGAACATATCGCCAAACATATCGCTAAATGGATCGCCTGCTCTGAAATTAAAATCGTTTCTAGTCTGCGGATTGTCGTACTGCTGACGTTTTTGACTATCACTTAGTGTTTCGTAGGCTTCACTTATTTTCTTAAATGTTTCAGGGTTCCCGCCTCGGTCAGGATGGTGTTTCATTGCCTGCTTTTTAAAAGCTCTTTTTATTTCGTCTTGGCTTGCACCGCGTGCTACACCTAGGTCATTATAATAATCAGTCATACTATACTTATAACACATAATCACCCGGATTGTCAATCACGAAATTACTTTTTACTTGTGCCTGTGTATAATCCAAACCATGCAGCACCTGCACCGACAACAACTGAAATAAGCCCACTCTGTTCCATTGACGGATCTTCTAGTCCCATATACCATATTACAGTTTTATATAGCAAGATAATATAAACTGTTAAAAAGATACGAGGAAAAATTCTCCATGCATCAACAGCTTTTGCTAGATGTATCATTCTTGCATAAGGATTAGGACCTAAGTCTTTTACACTAGTATCAACTTCTAGATCTAGTTTTACTTTTCTAGTTTTTGTATCTACACTAGCAGGAATAGCAACTTCGGCATCGTGTTTCTTTTCTTCTGTTTTTGTGTCTATAGTATCTAAACTTTTTCTAGGCATATTAATTCTCCATTTTTTCTATACAGGAAAGGTACTGACTCATAGGATGATCAGCAATTACATCAATTGATCCTTTTTTAAGTCCGTCCCACATTCCACTAAAGCGATCTTTCCAAGTCATTTTAGTAAGTTTTCCTTCACTATTAAAATAGTGTTCTGTGCCGTGGTGTTTATAGCCCATTATTGCCAACGGAACTCTTGACACAATATCATTATTATTAACAAATCTATGGTGAGTAACATTTAAACTTCTACAGTACTTTTTCCACCCTACTCTAGGAGATCCAAAGGTATATACTTCACAAACATCTGCATCCTCAGCACATCTGCTAGCCATGATAGTAGTCATAGCAGCGCCCAGCGAATGTCCAGTAAACCATACATTACGTTTTGCAGCATGTGTAGCAACATCTCGGATAATCATTGGCCATAGTTCGTCTACTTCTAGTTTGAATCCTTTGTGTACACGACTTACAGTTTCGGCTGCTACAGGCACAGCTTTTAGATCTGCGCTTATGTCATTCCATTGAGTAGGTTCTGTGCCACGACATGCAATTACAAGATCATGTCTATTCATAAACTTGTAAGCCTGCGCTCCGGCTTTATCATAAAATACCGTAGTTGTAAACCCTAGTTCTTTTGCAACTTTAGTTGCGCCTTTTTTATCTTTGTATGCTGCGTCTGCTAGTGTAGCAAACAGCAGAGCACGTTGTTTAAACGTCTTGTCCTTTATCATTGTTGCCCTCAATTTTATTAATGCGAGCTTCTAGCTCGTCTATTTTAGATGTTATTTTTGGATACTTTACACGCCAAGCATTAGGATCGTTTTGAAGCCAAGTCCATCCCCAGCGTATTGCAAGGTATTCTAATGTGCTGTCAAATTTAGTTACACCCCATGTTGCCATTCTTGTGTCTTTAAACCAGAATAAAAATGCTGCACCAAAAAGTGAACCACCAATACTAGTATAAATCCATAGACGGTCTCCCGCCATCTGTTGTATTACATCCCACATTATACAACTCCCTCATATTATTTATTTAAATTAAAAAATTCCTACGTATGCCTATTGCTCTACTTGCACGAAACGCATCAATACTAACTCCGTTGTTTTGATTACCGCCTAGTATAAGATAATACTCTACACCATTACGTTCGATTGTTCTAAGATAAAACCCCACGTGCCCTTGCCAAGATGCATTTCCTCTTGGAAAAATTACAACATCGCCTGAATGAATATCTTTTGGCTCTACTTTAGATCCCCAATCTAAAAAAGCTCTAGCAGTGAGAGGATACTTGTGATTGACGTTACTGGTAATTCCGCTTTCTTCCAGTACACTGTTTACAAAGGCTGCACACCACTGTGTTTGTACTGGGTCTACTCCTAGATATGATTTTAATTCTGCCCTATGAGTATATTCATTGTAACCATAATAATTCATTGCAGTCAATGCAGACGAATTATTATTTGTTTTTACAGAAAGCATATTCTGTAGTTTCATAATTGTTTCATTATAAGGTGTTGCCGCCGTACACCCGGAAATTGCCATAGCAAAGATGGCAAATAAACTTGCTAATTGATATTTCATTGGTCCCTCCGAAAGTATTTATTCGGAAGGTTCTTCTTTTTCTGGAGTAACAGCTTCTTCGTAATATACTATTACTTCTTTTTGCTGTTCTATATAGCGTCTTAACTCAGCAAAGTTAAGAGAAAGGTTTTCGTAGTCTTTTACACTTATTGCAATATAAGCAGTTTTACTATTTTTTGAATAAAATTCTTCTAAAAATTCTTCGTAATTTTCTTCAGTAACCACATAGATCTTAACATCGTTCAAGTTTACCGGCTTTGGCCTAGCAACAATTGGAACTGTTGTTTTTTCAATCTGTGTTACTACTTGGAGTTCTTTCTCCGGCACCAGACTGCACCCCATTAGGCTCAGTGATGCCACGAATATCATCCCATAGCTGATCAGTCGCATTTTGCATCCTATCTTCAATTAGACCTGGCTTTTTTGTTGCCAGATGAGTCAAATTATGACGTTGTAGTGTAGCACGGAGTTCATCTCCGTACTGTTCTGCTTTTTGTAAATCATTCTGTAGTTGATTGTTAAGTGCACCTAGTCTAATAGCATCCTGCTGTAAAGTTTCTACACTTGCTTCTGCTGTTTGTACTGCTACTTCTAGTTTGGCATTGTTTTCTTGTAAGGTAGCAATACGAGCTTGCGTGTCATTATAATACCAATAACCTATGCCGCCCATTGCACACATTACTAAAAACATCACACCTGCAAGTTTCATACCCATACCCAGTCTACCTATCCTAACAACTTTCCCAGCGTTTTAGGCCCAACAATACCATCTGCTGTTAACCCATTAGACGACTGCCATGCCTTTACAGAACGTTCTGTACCTGGACCAAAAATTCCGTCTGCTGGTTCAATGTTTAGTTTTTCTTGTACTTCTGCAACCAATGGACCACGTGATCCTTTACGTACAACTTGATCATAACTAACTTCTGGTTCTTCGTAATCACCGCCCAGTACATCTAGAGCATGTGCCCAATGTTTTTTACGATCTTCTAGGCCAATCGTACCACCGTTAATGCGTTTAGTCATCTTGACAATATCCATATTGTCACAGTGTTTGTTTAGATTATTTTCATCCCAGAACCAGCAAGCACTATCTAGTGCTCCTTTTTTTGTTCTGACGTAGTCGACTGCTTCTTCTGCTGACATTCCGACATCTTCTGCGAATTCAGTATAATTATATCTGCCGGTAAGCTGTAGTATGCCACCGCCCCTAAATCTCCAACCGTCACCACTGTCGGTATCGCCGTTGTCCATTCTGTTTGCGTAAATAACGTTTGCAATTTTTTCAGGTTGTCTGTGATACGCTTGAGCATCTCTACCTGCCCTCCTAAAATACTTAGGAAAAAACTTATTAAGGGCTGCTGCACTGTAATTTAAGTTTTCCGTAAGGACCGAAAAGTTTCTCGATTCGTGCCCGCATTGAGCAACAAACCCTGCCACTCGCTCAATGGTATTTATGTCCCACATAGGTAGAATTTCCAGCATAGCACTGTACCATTCTTCCCAGTCTCTATTACCGTGCAACATTTCTTGTGCCATCCACGGTTCAAAATCAAATTCAAAGTGTTCTTTAGCCATTGTTGTTATCCTCTAATAATCCGCTAGGCGCTCTGCCTCTACAAACTGCACATTGACACTTATGATCAAACCCTTCAGGTTCGTGATGTCCTGGATAATTGCACAGATTGCACTTGCTAGTAGCGCCGTGTGTATTTTTTATTTTTAGTCTAGCAGTTTTACCTATTACTACTAGATTAATTTTAGTTTCCTGAGGTTGATAAATTGTTATTTCTGTCATGTCTGCACCCTTTTGGCTACTAACATTTTGTCGTCATTTTCAAAAGTAATTTTATCACCAAACTTTGTAATATTGTAGTCACCTATATATTTTGATAAAAATATTACTTCACTAAATCCGTTTACGTCGTAACTTTCTGTAATGTTATCCAGTACTTCGTGCTTGTCACCAAAATCTACAAATTCAAAAAATACAGGATCTGCAAATTTCTTATGTATAGCAATTACATTACCGTGCATAGATACAGATTCAACATAGCTTTTGTTAAAGAAATTTGTATAGTTGTTGAGATTAGATTCGTTTACTCTAACATCATATCCGTCTTTGTCTAGAGGAAGTTCTTCGCCTAGTGTATCAGCTGATAGTACTTTACTCTTCCATTCTTTATAGTAACGATATTTTAATTTTTTAATACTTGTAAGATTTTCTACGCCGTTTGCTAATTCCATAATGTTATCAACAGCAGACTTGTCACGTTCAATTTCTACAAATACTTTATATGTGCCATCGCTTTGTTCACCTGGTGTACTATCAGAATCTAGAACAAATGTATATCCCTTTTCTAAAAAGCTAGCAAGATCAACTGCTGATTCTTTGGTTTTAGTACTAAAACTCAGTGTAACAATATCTTCGTCACTGCCCATTTTAGATTTATATGAGTCAATCTCTAGTACGTTATCTACAAGGTCGTGTAGGTCTCCGTTTGATAGACTCATTATAAACCTCCTAGATCAGCTTCTTCGCCTGCATCTGCAGGTGCATCGCCCATTGATAGTTCATCTGCATCCTCACTTTGTGAAGTAATATTTTTACCTTGTAGTTCCGGCAACTCTGGCTCCGTCATACCTGATAACATGTCTCCGATAAGATTCTTTGGCATCTGTATTTCTACAATCCAAATAGGAACCGTATCTAGTTTACCTTTTTTGGTACCAGGGCGCATGTCACTGGGTTTACGAATTTTACGTGGCTGCATTAGTGTTGTTTTCATATACTTGACTTTGCAGTCATAATCTAACAAACGCTTGCCTCCCATAGGGTCAGGCATTTCATCTTTTTGCCACATGAATGAACAGGTCACCCAGTGCCTCTCAATATTAGGACCAGAGGCAAGTTCGCCTTTATCCCAATTCTTGTATACATATATATCTAACGAATCAATAACACGCTCAAAGTCCTTTAATACTTGAAAAGCAGTGTCGCTGTCGTATATAGATTCAATGTTTTTTACTATGTCCATAATATCTTGCATATAGTTATTTATCAGTTCTGTAGAGGGAAAGATGGTAAATACAGAGTAGGCAATGTCCTATCTGGACATTTACTACCTTTGACTAAGGAGAAACTTAATGGGTGCTAAAAAAGCGTCTAAGAAGAACAAACACATCGTAAATCATCCAAATATTGTAAACATTAACTCATTTACAAAAAAGAATGCATCAGTCAATATCGTCCCAAGAAATAAAAATCAAGAAAAATATGTATTAGAAATCTTGAATTCTGAAAGAGATATCGTGCTGGGCATTGGTCCTGCCGGAACAGGCAAGACACTTTTAGCAGTTCAATGTGCAGTAAAATCATTTAAACAAGGAGAAGTTGATAAAATAATCGTTACACGACCGGCTGTGTCAGTGGACGAAAATTTAGGTGCACTACCAGGAACACTGGAAGAAAAAATGGCACCTTGGACAAGACCTATATTTGATGTATTGAGAGAGTATTTTGACTCTCGTCAAATAACGGGAATGATAGAGGAGGGTGTTATTGAAATATCTCCATTAGCATATATGCGAGGAAGAACTTTTAAAAATAGTTTTATCATTGCAGATGAAATGCAAAACGCAACACCAAATCAAATGAAGATGTTGCTAACACGCCTAGGCGAAGGCAGTAACATGACTGTTACTGGTGATCTTAATCAAGCAGATAGACTAAAAGATAATGGTCTTATTGATTTTGTAAATCACTTGGGTAGCTCAAGCGCCACACGCATTAGTACAGTATTTTTCGGTAAAGGTGACATCGAACGCCACGAAGCTGTAAAAGAAGTACTAGAAATATACGGCGACGACTAGTAGCTAGTATTAGAGAGAGGGTGCTGATATTTTGCATCCTCTCTTAACAACATTAACAAATACTCATTTTGTGAATAAATGAGTTTCCAACTCTTTTCCTTGATAGGCGGGCGACCCATAGCATCAAAATAGATGTTGCCCTCCCAATAGTTTTTCAACCATATACGCTTTTTGCTCCAACTACTGCGAATTGGCCAGTAAGCGTACTTCTCCTCCCACTCAATATTTACTTCACTGGTTTGCGGCATTACACCGCCATTGGTGCTTTAATACTGTCCATCGGAGTGTAGTTGATTAGTTTATAATCAGTAGGTTTAGTGTTTACTAATTGTTCTAGATCAGTAAACGCAGGCATTTCAAGTGTAGGCCCTGCTACGGGATATCTAGCAATCTGCTGCTTTACTTGTTCAATATGATTGTTATAGATATGACAATCACCGCCTGTCCATATAAATTCTTTGGCTTTTAGACCAAGTATTTGTGCAAACATATGAACAAGTAAACTATAACTTGCAATATTAAACGGAACACCTAAAAACATATCAGCACTGCGCTGATACAGTTGACAACTAAGTTCGCCGTTATTAATATAAAATTGAAATAGGGTATGACAGGGCGGTAATGCCATTACAGCAATCCTGTCTGCATTCCATGCACTTACAATGTGTCTACGACTATTGGGATTAAACTGCATTGCATCTAGCACTTCTTCAATTTGATCTACATAGCCTAACTGCGCATCCCATGTACGCCACTGGTGTCCATACACCGGGCCTAGATCCTTTACGGTGTCCGTATTAATATATCCAAGGTCTCGTGCTTGCTTGTCAGCATTAGCAGTCCAAATGGTATTTTTACCAACCAGTTCTTCACGTGTCTTACCGTAATGTATTTCAGCAAGTCTACGCTCGTCTGCACTGCCTTCCAGCATCCACAACAACTCACTAACTACACTACGCCAAGCAAGTTTTTTTGTAGTAACAGCAGGAAAAGACTCAGTTAAATCAAAACGCATTTGATAACCAAAAACAGAAGTAGTGCCTACTCCTGTTCGGTCATCTCGTTTTTCACCATTATCTAAAATATGTTCTAAGGCATTAAGGTATTGCTTCATTAGTTCCGTACGTATCTTTCTAAATTAAGTCCTTCGGGTGACGTAATGTCTGCGCTAGTATAGTTTGATGTAATAGCAGCATGATCTAAAAATGTATCACAACCATGCGAGCCACTAATGCGACTAATTAAAATTTCTTCTACATCATCAAGGACTGCACTAAGCGTTTGTGCGCCTCCGATAATAAACACCTTACGGCTGGCAAAGCGTTCTTTAATTTCAGGCCATACGTCTTCTGGTGTACCTTTGTATAAAAAACCTCTTGGCACTTCATCTAGTGTGCTAGAAATAGTAACCATATCACGTAAGCCTAGTGGACCTGGTAAACTATCCCAAGTTTTTCTACCCATTACGCACACATTGCCTAGTGTTGTTTCTTTAAACCATTTGAGGTCTAAAGGATTACTCCACGGTAGTCCACCGTCCTTACCAATTCCCCAATCGTCGTCACATGCAAATATTGCTTTAATCATTGTTTTAATTCCTTAATCCTGTCTTCTAATACACTAATAGCAGTGTATATATGTCCTGTAGCACTAGGACGTATCAAAGTCCGAAGATGCTCTATTTCTTCTTCTAATACACTGATCCGTATTAGATCATTTCTTAATGTTAGGTTGCTCACTTAAAATATCTTTCATTGTGTCACTAGCATAGGTCTTGAAGAAACGTGGACCTACACTATGTACTATAACAGCTAGTACAACAACTTGCAACCTAAAAGCAATACCGAGAGCATGGCGCATATGTTGCCAGCCTGTCATGTTTACTGATTCTAAATGTAATTTGCATTGTTTGCTTAACATTAATCGCCCTTTCCTGGTGCTTCACTAAAGTGTTCCATTTTACCTTCTACGTCTTTCCATTCGGCTGCATCTGAAGGAACATCTTCTGGGCGCATTTGTGTAATGTTAGGCCATTGTTCAGCCCATTTTGCATTAAAGTCTTCCCAGTAATCGTCAGCATAGTCAGTGTCGGGTTTGATAGCATCTACAGGACACTCAGGTTCACAAACGCCACAGTCGATACATTCGTCTGGCTTGATTACTAGCATGTTTTCACCTTCGTAAAAACAGTCCACTGGACAAACTTCTACACAGTCCATATGTTTGCATTTAATACATGCATCGTTTACGATATAAGTCATTGTTCTCCAAATCTTAAAATATAATTTACAACTAATCTTTTTGTCGAAGTAGTAGGGCTTCCACAATGCATCATATCACTTGGAAAAATTACTACTCTGCCTTTTTTTGGTTGTACACTATTTACCGTAGCATCTTTAAAAAGTGTATCTCCCTGAGCATCATTTACATAATAAATCATAGATGTAAAGCCGGGTGCTGGAACATCTTGATGCCATGGATGATGGGATGATGTGTCTGCACTTTTTGTCATAAAGTTAACTTTTACACGTTCAATCCGCTCGACACTTTTGTTTATAGCCTTCTCTACAAAATACAAAGGTATTGATAGATTATCCCATAATGGCGTCTTGGGAGAATAGTCAGGGTCGTTTGTATATGCAACATGTGTCCATTGAGGATTGTCAATTTCTTCTTGGCTTAACGGTCGAGTAGTTGTACGTTCGTTATAAAAATAAGGTGTTCCTGGGTTCAATAAATCATCCTCGATTGAGTCTACAAGACGCTGAGGGAAAAGATCATCTAACACAAGGACACTGTTCATAGTCGTGCTAGTCTTATTAATGTAGCTGCTAAGTTAATTTCAGGATCGACGACCAATGTATGATCAACTAGTCCTTGTTTAATAATCAACACCGCTTGATCTTGATTTTCTTCAGAGCCAAACACATCTAAGTTATTATACAACCAACGATAGATATCTTCCATTTCTTCTGGTCGCACTGCACCGCACAATAATTTACGTGCCTCTTGAATTTTACCTGCCTTGAATAAATCAACCATAGTAACCTTCCAGTCTGCTTCGCCGGTATCTCCTACGTTTGGTTTAGCAAGTACACCATCTACACTATTCATTTGTACTGTATTAATACATTTTCGAAGATCTGGATATGTTGCCTTTACATATGTATCCAGTGTATCTAAGTCTGGCGTAATGCCTTCTGTAATAAGAATGGTTGCAACTCGGGCTGTAAACTCAGTTTGATCTACTTTTGCAATATGAAAACCTTGACAACGACTGTGCAGTGCAGGAATAATTTTATTTGGATAGTTACAAGTTAAAATAAATCTTGCAGTTTCGTGATATTCTTCCATCACACCACGCAGTGCTGCTTGTGCGTTAGGGCTCAAGTAATCAGCCTCATCCAATAGTACAACTTTGAAGTCACCAAACGGAATCATTTGAATAAAGTTTACGATCTTATCACGAACGTCATCTACTGAGTTTGTACGACTTGCGTTGATCTCTAGTATATCCAACGGATTAGTATTAAGTTCATTCAACAATAGTTTTGCTAGAGTAGTTTTACCAATACCGGCATTACCGCTAAACAGCAAATGCGGAATTGATTGGTCCTTGACCCATCTTAAAATCTGTTCTTTCTGCGCTTCATCTCGAAACACATAACCATCAACTGTTTTAGGCCTATATTTTTCTACCCAAAGTTCTTTCATTCTACCACCATCCTAATTTTGCTCCGTTGTGTATAATAATCATAAAGCAAGTTGCCATATGTGTCAACCACCAAATTGTTCTAATAATCGCAATGCTATCTGCTTGCGTGTCTGTTTCACCTACTTTTTCCCCGAGGCTTTTTGCCCACAGTCTCCAAAGTTTTTTCATACTGGTGTAATAGTCAAATGTTCTGGCGAAGGTTGCAACACATTGAAGTCATAACCTCGCACAGGAAACGTATATACTGCTTCTGTTTCAATGTGTAGTTTTGGAAATTTCACAAGTGCATCCCAAGCATTGCTACCGTATTCGCCTTTTTTAACAACAATACGCATCAAATGATTATTGGGTGTGCTAAAATAGTACTGATATTCGTTAGTACGTCCATATTTAATATACACACGCTCAACAAACTCTACTTCGCCGCGCCATGCAGCAAATGGAAGTAGATCCATTTTCTTTGCACTTTTGCGACCTTTCATTACACGTTCTAGCGCACGATTTTGTTCGTAGATTCTAGGAAGGCTTACTAGAACTTTGACATGTTCTACATCAATCTTTTTGCGAGTATCACAAAGATCATCCACTGCCAACATAAACTCGCTGACAAACTCGCCTTTGATACGGCGCATTGTGTGTTTCTTTGCAAAGTAATCGTAAATCTCTGCTGCACGTTGCTGATGCTCCACAGTCACAACGTTTCCTGCATCAATACGAGCGTGTTTGCCTACTCCTTCTAAAGTTGAATAAATTGTAGGGCCGTCTTTGCCTGCTTCTCGCATAGCAACTACCAGTGCCAGCGGAAGTGTGTTGAACTCAAGATACTCTTTGGGCTTTTCTGCCTTAGAGTTGTCTTCGACATCCCATTCGTCTACTATAGCGACGCTCGGATTGTTTCCAAACATGCTCTTGCCGTGGTGCCGTGGTGCCATTATTGCTTTCATTTAATTAGCGTACTCCACTGTTTGAGTTTTTCTTTTTTATAACTGCTTCTAGCGTAAACGTGTTCCCATTGTAACACACCATGCTCACAAAGTAAATCAATCATTGCATAAACATCGCCTGCTTCTTCGTTCAGCAACTCGAGATGTTTATCTTTTGACGCAGCATCAAGTGATTCATACTTGCGTAGCAGTTTCATACAAACCTGTGTAAGTTCGCCACACTCTTCTGCTGTAATAGCCATCAACTGCTGAAAGTCGTTGATCGGTGTTTCCAAGTCTCGATTACTTACCATGTTCTTGCTTGCGCCTCCATTGACAATATGCTCCCCAACCGAACTCGTATAATGCCCATGCTGCCATAAATCCAATATAAGGAATACTAAGTGCCAAAGATATTATTACATCTGCTGCTAGCAATGCTGCTGGATAGTCATACCAGCGTATCATTTCACACCTAGACTCTTGCGCAGTTCTGCACCTTCATAGTTATCCATACTAGAAAACTTTGCTAGTACATCATTCTTTGGATCTAGTTTATATACTTCACGAGCAAGTTGCTCAATCATATCATAGTCCATTTGTGTTTTAATATGTTTACCCATTATTTCTTAACTCCTAGTTCCTTGTATACCATTTGCACACCCTTTGCCTGAAAATAAGCATCTGCTAGAGCATTGTGCAAATCACTTTGCATTGCTTTACGTGGATCTACTTTTGCCATCGAAAACAATGTACGACTATCACGCACTTGCCAAAACTGCCACGGAATAGACTTGCCACGCTGTCGTAGCATATCTTCAATAATTGTAATGTCAAATCCGTAACCATGACCCCATAGCACATCGACGCCTACCATCCACTTTGGCAAGCTATCAAGGAACACGTCGATGTGTTCACGTCCTTCTGTGCTAAATGCTTCTTCTTGTACTTTAGCATCCTGGCGTCCCCACCAAGCAATCGTGTCATCACTTGTTGCTCGATCTTGCGAGTCTAGGTCTAGCTTATAGTAAAACTCACTGTGCGGCTCGGCATCTGACGTTGGATCAAACTTGACACCGCCTACTGTAAGTACAGCCGCTTGCGGAGTAGTGTGCAGAGTTTCCAAGTCAATCATTGCATGTATCATAGTACTGCCTCTATAGTGGATAGTTTAATCATTATAGCATCAACTGCATCGGGTGTCAAGCCCGGAATAACATCATCATAATCATTTGATATTCCAGGCAGTCGAACAAATGAATTGTCTTCAAAGATTGCTGCTTCATACAACGTTTGTCTAGGTAGCAATATTACACTAAGTTCGTATTTGCCGATCTGTTGCCTAGCTTGAAAGTGGCCGGACCTTACTTCGTCAAACGATAGTTTATTGAACATTTTCATTTGTTTCCCCTTTCGGATCCGATGCCGCTTAGAATTAATAGAACGTATAAAATAGGCCATGCCCATCCTGTTAAGTAACCTGTAATGTGCAGTGTCATTAGTGTAATACCAGTTGCACCTACTGTACTAATACCAGTTCTATTCGATGGAAATTTCATTAAACTTTTCCTCTACTGCTTTGATGTGTTTACACTTTTTAAATGCCGGGCAATCACATGTAAAGCCGCGGTCCGTCATTTCGATATTGTATGTACCCTTGCTGCCTTCAGCATTCCAAATTGTACCCACAGCCCAGTGAGACTTAGTGTTAATAGTCTCACTAGCAAAAATCTTAGGACCGTACTTTGCCATCATGCGCCTCCGTGCTACAACTTAATATAGCACAGAGCACGTTAGATGTCAACCATTTTGTATGATTATTTAGGTAGGCTAGTTATTAGCCTTAGGCGTCTTCGTCGTCAACAGTGTCGGGGTGCAGATGTGGACGTAGATTTCTATTCTCCTCTGCATACCCTTCGAACTGAGGATCTAGGAATGGTTGTAGTTCTGGACCAATCCAGTACTTTGGTTTTAATATTTTACCGTCTTCTCTTCTGATCACTTCGCCAGTATCTTTGTCAATTTTAGACAGATTAGAGCGTAGTACTTCATTCCATGCTCCTTCACCGTCTGCACCCATACTAACAATGGCTCCTAGTGTTACAACAAGTATATCAATTAACGCATCCAGCTGTTCAACATCGTTATCAGTTTTAATTGCTTCTTGTAGTTCGCTGTGCTCTTCGTCGATTAGTCTGCAATACAATCTATACTGCTTTTCGTTAAAAGTGTCGGTGGATTGTGAACAAGCATTCATCCACCGTTTTTGATCATTAAATACGTTCGTCATCTGCCTTCTCTCTTTCTTCTGTCTATTTCGGCTCTTAATACCGCCATTGTCATTATAGCATTTTCTTGCATTTTTCTATCATCAATATAAAATAGATTTTTATCCATGCTAGCAAGACGTGTTTCTAAATCTACTGTTTTAATTTCTTTAAGTCTTTCTGGATCAATTGCCATACTTAACTCCTTACGTATTAACAAATGTTGACGGGTCTATAGTCGCATGTTCGCCGTCATTATATTCTGCACCAATACGAACATCTTCGGGTTTCTTGTCACTGTATGCTAAAATACTTTCAGCTTCTACCATACGTAGTTCTAGTTCACCCGCGCCTTCGTCTAGCTTGATCGAACGAGTCCAACGCCCGTGCTCTACTAATACCCAATCGCCCGGCTCGTAAGCTTCCTTATTTAGAGGACCTTTCTTATGCACCTGTCCCCATCGTGGATAGATGCCTCGTGTAGTGCCGTCGTCATCTTTGATAATCAGTCCACCGGCAGTCTTTTGTTCACCGAAGTGCATATTTTTTACTATCACACGATCATTGATCGGAGATAATGTTCCTTTTATTTGAGGTGTTACTTTGTATCCACCCCCAAAATTATCTGACATAGTTTCTCCTATTTCTTTGGAACAAAGTTACCATTGTCGTCTTCTACCCACTCATCGTCAAATTCTTCAAACATTTTTTCTTCTTTGCTGGATAGATCTGGCTTCTTTGTTGATTTTTTAGTAGTAGGTTTTGGTTGCTCTGGAACAACATCTGCTACTGGTGCCGAAGCTGGTCTAGCAGCACCTGACGACTCTGATACATTTGAATCGTAATATTCTTTTGTAATATCATTTCTTGTTTTTATAATTTTACCACCTGCGCCTAGTTCGTCACCACGAGCATTTACTCGAACGTTACCAACTGCTGGAGTAAGTTCATTTTTCTTAGAAAGCATGTCCATGTCGACGACCTTGCCTCTTAACGATCTATGTTGTGTTTTAGCCATTATAATCTCCTAATAATTATACTATTACTTATCTTAGAAACTCACGCCAGTCAAGGTCATATTGAATTGAATTAATACGATGCACACCTATCAAATACAGCACATAACTTGCTACACTTGATCCACGTCCTACACCCCATACAATATTGTTTTCACGCATAAAGTCCACAAGATAGATCATATAGCGTAATAAGTTATCCATGTCACGTTCTTTAAAAGCGTCTAGTTCTTCCCATATACGATCTTGTATGTGTTGCGGGCAAGGTGTTTTTGCTTTCTCTAGCACCCATTGATATACATTAATGTCTTTGTATTCATTGGGCATAAACCATTCACCTTGACATACACCGTCAAAAGTCTTTTGATCTACATCTAGTGGGATATACTTTTGTAGTTTGTCAAAGCCTTGTTCTTCCATAGCGGCATTGAACTTGTCTACATCGTCGTTTGCATCACACAATACCACATGCACCTTATCCGCATGACCACTATAGATCATATCAACAAGATCGCGATTAGAGAATCGTGGAATACCTAGTTCGTCTGTTTTCATAAGCATATACTTATTTTAACTGATATTGATTAGATTGTCAAGCGGAGAATCGCCGTCATCGTCATTTTTCTTTGTTCTCTGTATCATTGCTCTACTGCGGCGAGCTTTTGCTTCTTCTCTGTACATTTCTAATATAACACCAATCTGTTGCTGTACACTGGGATTATGTGTCATCCAAAATTTACGGCTGAGATCTAATATCTTTTCCTCAATTTCAGCATCTGATAATTTTTCGAAGCTATCTACAAGCGGGTTAAACATTATGTCTCCAAAATACGATAAATACAAGAGTATTTATGAGGAAGCCCTATGCCGCAAAACAGTTTTAGAAATATTGGTCTACGCAGAGATGAAAACTTTGGTGATTTAGAAAACAGAGAAACCGGGTTAACAAATTTACTAAATGATTTTGCATCAGGCAGTGACACATATATAGGAGACGATTTAAATGAAGCAATTAGATCTATTAGATCTTATCCAGTTACAAAATCAGAGATAAATGCCCTAGCTGGAATTACATTTGAAAATACGTTTTTTGACGTTGAGACGAATAGTCCTGTGACACAGTCAGCAGTACCCTTGGTTACTGTAAAAAATCAATTTGATCGTGTTAAATTAGAACTAGGCGAACAGAGTTATTTTGCAGGTAATGTTACTGGCATTAATGCTAAATTTTTTAACACAAGCCAACTAAATGTTCCAACCAATGGTGCACCTGATCCA
>P_2C_Liq_1_UnCtyDRAFT_1000256_pt1 | contig 22951 bp, 19 predicted proteins | sample Pon2CUnioCityCA_2_FD_10234 | JGI IMG/M metagenome (IMG submission 10234) | reverse complement strand
AATTATGTCAAATAAAAAATCTAATGCTACAGCCTACTGGAAAGAGAATATAAAATACCTCTTCATTTTACTGGGTATCTGGTTTGTCGTTTCATACGGTGCTGGAATTTTATTTAAAGATGCACTGGACGAGTTCCGTCTGGGTGGTTTCAAACTAGGTTTCTGGTTTGCACAACAAGGCTCTATTTACGTGTTTGTAGTACTCATTTTTGTCTACGTACGTATCATGAATAAGCTGGATAAAAAGTACGGCTACGACGAGAAATAAAGTAACCTTAAACTTAAAAATAAATTTAAACATAAGCAGTACGCTTTGTGTTGTTACGCTTTCGCGAAAGAGTAATCAAAACAACTCAATACTTAATAACTAACCAACTGTGTGTAACAGCATAGTGAACTAAAAAGAATAATTATGGATGTTCAAATGTGGACTTATATACTCGTAGGAGTAACCTTTGCCCTTTATATAGGGATTGCGATATGGAGCCGTGCGGGTTCTACTAAAGAATTTTATGTAGCCGGTGGTGGCGTTTCTCCACTAGCAAATGGTATGGCAACTGCTGCTGACTGGATGAGTGCGGCGTCATTTATCTCTATGGCGGGAATCATAGCTTTTGCGGGATATGATGGATCTGTTTATCTTATGGGATGGACTGGAGGATATGTATTACTTGCCTTATTACTAGCGCCGTACTTAAGAAAATTTGGAAAATTTACGGTACCTGATTTCATAGGTGATCGCTATTATTCAAAAACAGCACGTCTGGTAGCTGTATTCTGTGCCTTACTGGTTTCATTTACTTACGTAGCTGGTCAGATGCGTGGTGTAGGACTGGTTTTTTCTAGATTCCTAGAAGTAGAAATTGATACTGGTGTTATTATAGGAATGATCATCGTTTTATTCTATGCCGTGCTCGGTGGAATGAAAGGTATTACCTATACTCAAGTTGCACAATATTGTGTGTTGATTTTTGCCTTTACAGTTCCTGCTATTTTTATCTCGATCCAAATGACGGGTAATCCTATTCCACAATTAGGAATGGGAAGCACACTGGCTGATGGTTCAGGAACTTATTTACTGGATAAATTAGATGGTTTGAGTACAGACCTTGGTTTTGCCGCTTATACAGATGGTTCTAAATCTATGATTGATGTATTTGCCATTACACTAGCCTTGATGGTAGGAACCGCTGGTTTACCTCACGTAATTGTACGTTTCTTTACGGTAAAAAGAGTGAAAGATGCTCGTAAAAGTGCTGGATGGGCTTTATTATTAATTGCTATTTTATATACCATGGCACCAGCCGTATCTGTATTTGCTAAAACTAATATGATCGACAGTGTAGTAGGTAAATCTTATGCAGATCAACCAGAATGGTTAAAGAACTATGAGGATTTAGGTCTTATAGCTTGGGCTGATAAAAATGGTGACGGAAAGGTTCAGTACGGTCCTGAAAATGCTTTTGAAGGTAATAAGAATAAACCTATGTATGATGAGAAAGTACGTACCGCTTTAGGAAATCGTGCTACTACTAATGCTAGTATGACATCTGCAAACGAGTTGTATGTAGATCGTGATATTATGGTACTTGCAAATCCAGAAATTGCAAATTTACCAGGTTGGGTAATTGCACTGGTTGCAGCTGGAGCACTTGCTGCGGCACTTTCTACAGCAGCTGGATTATTGCTGGTAATCTCATCATCTGTTTCTCATGATTTAATTAAGAAAGTAGTAAACCCTAATATTTCTGAAAAAGGAGAATTAGTAGCAGCTCGTTTAAGTGCTGTAGGTGCGGTTTGTGTTGCTGGATACTTTGGGATCAATCCGCCAGGATTTGTGGCTGCGGTTGTGGCACTTGCCTTTGGACTAGCAGCAGCGTCATTTTTCCCAGCGATTATTTTAGGTATTTTCTATAAACGTATGAATAAAGAAGGAGCTATTGCAGGTATGGTTGTAGGTATTGCAACGATGTTATTGTACATGATTAAGTATAAGCTAGGCTGGTTTGATGATACTTTACCTGGTAAAGATGAATGGTGGTTTGGTATCTCGCCTGAAGGTTTTGGTACCGTAGCTATGATCATCAACTTTGTGGTAAGTCTTGTAGTATGTCATTTCACATCGCCACCACCACAAGAAGTTCAGGATATCGTAGAAAATATACGTATTCCTAGTGGAGCTGGAGAAGCTACGGGTCACTAAGTTTCTGCACAGGTAGAAATCTTATCCCAGTAAAACTGGACACAATGAAAGAACTCTAAAAATGAATAGAATTTAATTATGTAAGTAATTCAAGCAGTACTTTCCCTGAAGTACTGCTTGTTTTGTTTAAAAGTGTGGTGGGAATTTCGCTTTCGCGAAAGCGAAATGGTACAGATTCATAAATAATGAATACATCTACAAAGCTGATATAAATCATGTTTTATGTGCTAAAGTATTCAGAACTTTGAGAGAGAAATGTGAAGTTAAGCAAAGAGTAAAAGTGCCTTACCATGCATTAAACTCAAAACAACTAATACTTTTCCTTTATTGGTAAATGACCACAGGAAAAAAGAGCTATGAAAAAACGACATCAACAAAAACTAGTGATACTGTCCATAGGATTAATTATTTTCCTAAATATCCCGATACTTTTTATTTTTAATAGTAGCTCGGCTGTCCTGGGAATACCTGTGTTGTATGCTTATATATTTCTAGTATGGTTGATCAGTATTATTATAACATTTACGGTAATTAATAAGTATGCCTAATTACGCCATCATATTAGTAATTATAGGTTATCTAGTCCTGCTTTTTGGGATTGGGATCTGGGCAGACCGTAGGTCTAGATCGCGCTGGGTACACAATCCATGGGTTTATGCCTTATCGCTTGCAGTTTATTGTAGTGCGTGGACCTATTATGGTAGTGTAGGTATCGCCGCTACCAGCGGTGTGAGCTTCTTAACCACTTATTTAGGACCAGTGATCGCCTTACCATTATGGGTTTTAGTTTTAAAACGGATTGTCGTTTTATCTAAACAGTATCAGGTTTCTAGTATAGCAGATTTTATTTCTCTACGCTATGGAAATGATCGTTCTATAGGTGCGATTGTTACCATTATTTGTGTGGTAGCAGTATTGCCATACATAGCCTTACAGCTTAAAGCTGTTTCAGAGACTTTTGATATTTTATCCAGTGGTCCTGATAGTACATCGCTATTTACAGATAGTACGTTTTACATCGCTATTTTACTGGCGGTATTTGCAGCACTTTTTGGCACTCAAACCACTGATGCGTCCAGACGTCGTAGTGGTTTAATGTTTACTGTTGCGGTAGAAAGTGTCTTAAAATTGGTGTTTTTCTTAATCATTGGGATTTATGCTACGTTCTATTTATTTAATGGTACTACAGATATTTATAATCAGATTAGTGCTTTAGACGGTTTTGAAACATTAGCCACTTTTGAGAATATGGAAGCCAGTATCAACTGGTATTTTATGATAGCCTTATCATTTTTTGCTATATTTCTATTACCGCGCCAGTTTCAAGCAAGTGTTGTTGAAAACACATCTACTGCACATTTGAAAAAAGCCAGTTGGGTTTTTCCATTGTATTTGCTGTTATTTAATGTCTTTGTGATTTTTATAGCATGGGCTGGAAAGTTACTACTCAGTGCTGATGTGAATCCAGATTATTATACCTTGTACTTACCATTAGAACATGGTCATAAACTATTAGGATTGATGGTCTTTTTAGGTGGATTATCATCTGTAATTTCCATGGTTGTAGTAAGTGCTCTGGCACTAAGTACTATGGTAAGCAACAACCTGATTATCCCTTACGGTTTTTTAAAAGTTCTCAATAATAGTAATCCAGAGACTAATGCACATACCATTAAGAACATCCGTAGGATTGCTATTTTTATACTCATTATAGGAGCTTATTTTTTCTATGTGAACTTTAATATAGAGCTTTTATTGTTTAGTATCGGTTTAGTTGCTTTTGTGATTATTGCTCAACTAGCACCGGCATTTTTTATAGGATTATTCTGGAATCGTGGTAGTGCGACTGCTGCAAAAATGGGGATTTTAGCGGGATCTATAGTTACTTTGTACACACTTGCCTTACCGTTTTTAATTGATGTGTTTGTAGAAGGAAGTACTTTTACTAGTGCAGGTCCTAATGGTATTTCATTATTAAAACCCTATGCGTTATTTGGCTTAGATTTTATGCCACCGGTGACTCATGCTTTCTTTTGGTCTATGGTTTTTAATATCATGTTCTATCTTATTTTCTCTGTATTAAGAAAAGGGGATTATAGAGAACGTAATTATGCAGAGCTTGTCGTAAATGCTAGTACCATAGGTGAATTAGAAGAAAATGCCTTTGTATGGCGTGGTGAGGCTTATAAATCTGAAATAGAAAAAGTGCTTATCCGTTTTTTAGGTGAAAAAAATACAGCTCGAGCACTAAATATATTTCACCGTAAATATGATATTGATCCTAACCAAGAAAAAGCAGATGCTAGACTGGTTAACTTTTCAGAGAAAATCTTAACAGGATCTATAGGTGCTGCTAGTGCTAAATTAATGATAGGACAGGTTGTAAAGGAACAGCCAGTGAGTTTACCAGAAGTACTTAAAGTATTAGAAGAGAATAAGGAAACCATAAGTGCAAATAAACAGTTGCAACAGCAATCTTATGATCTTAAACGTGTTACACAGCGCTTAAAAGATGCTAATAATGCACTCATAGAAAAGGATAAACAAAAAGATGAATTCCTAGATACCGTAGCGCATGAACTTAAAACACCTACCGCTTCCATAAGAGCAGCCAGCGAGGTTCTTGCAGATGCTGATGACATGCCTGAAGAGCTTAAGAAAAAATTCCTCAACAATATCGCAAATGATGCTGATAGACTTGCGGTGCTCATTACAAATATTCTAGATCTTGAGAAGTTATCTAGCGGCCGGGAAATAATGGATAAAAGAAATCATGAATTAAAACATACCATAGCAAAGGCTATAGATGGCATCTATCAACTTGCGCTTAAAAAAAGTATCCAGATAGAAGTAAATCAAGTAGAAGCTATAAATATGTATTATGATGAAGATCGCATTTTACAGGTCTTTACTAACTTACTTTCTAATAGTGTCAAGTTTGTTCCCGAGCAACAAGGTGTGATTAAAATTGATGTCCTAAAAAAGGATCAAAATGTGATCATCTCCTTTGAAGATAACGGGAAAGGTATCCCGTCAGAAGATATACAGTACATCTTTGAAAAGTTTTATCAGTCTAATGATCAAAACGTTAAAAAACCTATAGGTAGCGGTATGGGACTAGCTATAAGTCGCCATATTATAGAAAGTCACAATGGAACTATTACTGTAGATCCTCATTTTAAAAATGGCGCCAGATTTATAGTAGAATTAAAAACAGCAGGAATATGAAGAAGATATTAATAGTAGATGATGAACCTAACATAGTAATGTCGCTAGAATATGCGTTTCAAAAACAAGGTTACCACGTCTTCATTGCTAGAGATGGAAGTGAGGCACTGATAATCATGGAGCGCGAGCATCCAGATCTGGTTATTCTAGATGTGATGATGCCTCAAGTAGATGGTTATGAAACGATTAAAGTTATAAAGGGAAATCCCGCTTTCGCGAAAGCGAGAGTCATTTTCTTATCTGCAAAAAGCAAAGCAGCCGATATAGAAAAAGGTCTCAGTCTAGGTGCAGACCAGTACTTTACCAAGCCATTTTCAGTAAAAAAGTTAATTACTGCTGTGGATCAATTAATAAGAATATAGTTATGGATTACAAATCTTTTTACCAAGATAGCATCAACTCGCCAAAGCGTTTCTGGCAAGAACAAAGTCATGCTATAGAATGGTTTAAAAAACCAACAAATATTTTATCTAAAGATGAAAATGACTATCATCAGTGGTTTGAAGATGGGAAGACGAATCTGAGTTATTTGTGCATAGATAAACACATAAAAGATGGCTATGGAGAACAACATGCCATAATCTATGACAGTCCAGTTACGAGCACTAAAGAATTTATCACTTTTAACCAGTTGCAGGATGAGGTTTCTAAACTAGCAGGTGGATTACAATCTTTGGGGTTGTTAAAAGGAGATACTTGCCTTATTTATATGCCCATGATACCACAGGCTATTTATGCCATGCTGGCTTGTGTAAGATTAGGAGTAACACATTCTGTAGTATTCGGTGGTTTTGCACCACATGAACTAGCTATACGTATAGATGATTGTAAACCTAAAGCGATTATCACAGCTTCCCATGGTGTAGAGATTAAACGTATCATTCCTTATAAACCGTTTGTAGATCAAGCCATAAAAACAGCTCATCATAAACCTGAAAATGTGATTCTCTACAGTAGGGAGAATGCTCCTTTAACTGAATCTAAATCTTATGATATTGATTATTCAGAACTTGTAAAAAAATCTAGCCCTGTAGATCCCGTAGCCTTAGCTTCTACACATCCATCTTATATTTTATACACTTCAGGAACTACAGGAACTCCTAAAGGAATCATAAGAGACACTGGAGGATATGCAACAGCTTTAAAGTTTTCCATGAAATATGTGTATGGCGTTGATGAAGGAGAAACCTACTGGGCAGCGAGTGATGTAGGCTGGGTTGTAGGGCACAGTTATATCGTTTATGCGCCATTAATTAATAGAAATACAACCATTCTTTTTGAAGGAAAACCCATTAAAACGCCAGATGCAAGTACCTTTTGGCGAGTGATAAGTGAACATAAAGTAAATGTCATGTTCACAGCGCCTACTGCTATTAGAGCCATTAAAAAAGAAGATCCTCATGGAGATTTTATTAAGAAATATGATCTATCATCCTTAAAATATCAATTCCTTGCTGGTGAGCGTTGTGATGCTGCAACTTTAAAATGGACTCAAGACCAGCTTAAAGTTCCGGTTATAGATCACTGGTGGCAAACAGAAAGTGGCTGGCCCATGCTGGCCAATATGACTGGAGTAGAATTGTTACCTGTGAAATCTGGTAGTGCTGGAAAACCAGTTTGCGGTTATGATATACAGGTGCTAGATGAAAAAGGCGAGAATACTCCAGCAAATACCGAAGGGTATATAGCTGTAAAATTACCATTACCACCAGGAACGCTCCTTAATATCTGGGAAAACACAGAGCGATTTAAAAAAGGATATTTAGAAAGATTTCCAGGTTATTATTTCTCAGGCGATGGTGGTTATAAAGATGAGGATGGTTATATCTTTATTACGGGTAGAGTAGATGATATTATAAATGTGGCTGGACACAGACTCTCCACCGCCGAAATGGAAGAAATTGTTTCCAGTCATAAAGACGTAGCAGAATGTGCTGTTTTTGGTATTCACTGCGATCTTAAAGGACAGCAACCTCTAGGTCTTATAGTTCTTAAAACAAATCATGAGCACTCAATGATCGATATACAGAATCAAATTGTTCAAAAAGTACGACAGGAAATAGGAGCCGTAGCCTCTTTTAAAAGTGTACTTGTTGTAAAACGATTACCTAAAACGCGCAGCGGTAAAACCTTAAGAAAGCTACTGCGCAATATAGCCGATGAGGAGCAGTATAAAACCCCATCCACCATAGACGATGTCTTAATTATAGATGAAATAAAAAGTGTTTATCAAGAACACTCCATAGGAATACATAAATAAAATAAATTATTAATTATGAGTAATTATCACATAAAACACCTAGAAGAATACTGGCAAGTTTATAGAAAATCAGTACGCAATCCTGAAAATTTTTGGGAAGAAATCGCAGAGGAACATTTTCTATGGCGCAAGAAATGGGATAAGGTGTTAAGCTGGGATTTTTCAAAACCAGAGGTAAAATGGTTTGAAGGTGCGCAACTTAATATCACTGAAAACTGTATCGATAGACACCTGGCTACTCGAGCAGATAAAACAGCTATTCTTTTTGAGCCTAATGACCCTAAAGAAGGAGCACAACACATAAGTTATAGAGAATTACATGAACGTGTTTCAAAATTTGCAAACGTTTTAAAGTCACAAGGAGTAGAAAAGGGAGATCGAGTGTGTATCTATTTACCTATGATTCCAGAACTAGCCGTTTCAGTACTTGCATGTGCGAGAATAGGAGCGATTCATTCAGTAGTATTTGCTGGTTTTAGTGCTACGGCATTAGCTACTCGTATCAACGACTCCGATTGTAAAATGGTGATTTGTAGTGATGGTAGTTATCGTGGTAAAAAGACCATCGACTTAAAATCTATAGTAGATGAAGCGCTAGAAAACTGTCCTGGTGTTACCACAAATCTAGTAGTAAATAGAACTGGTGGAGCCGTTACCATGAAAGAAGGAAGAGATATGTGGATTCAACCGCTTCTCGATACAGCCGATGCGGCTTGCAAAGCAACCATCATGGATGCTGAAGATCCTTTGTTCATTCTCTATACATCGGGTTCTACTGGTAAACCTAAAGGAATGGTGCATACCACCGGTGGTTATATGGTTTATGCCGCTTATAGTTTTAAAAATGTGTTCCAGTACCGAGAGAATGATGTGTACTGGTGTACTGCAGACATAGGTTGGATTACTGGACATAGCTACATCGTTTATGGACCACTAGCAAATGGTGCTACTACTGTAATGTTTGAAGGAGTTCCTTCTTATCCAGATTTTGGACGTTTCTGGGAAATTGTAGAAAAGCATAAAGTCACCCAGTTTTATACCGCACCTACAGCAATTAGAGCACTAGCCAAAGAAAATATAGATTTTGTCAATAAATATGATTTATCCAGTTTAAAAGTGCTAGGAACCGTAGGTGAACCTATTAATGAAGAAGCATGGCACTGGTATAATGATAACATAGGTAAGAACAATAGCCCGATTGTAGATACCTGGTGGCAAACAGAAACTGGCGGTATCATGATCAGCCCGATTCCTTATTCTACTCCTACTATTCCTACCTTTGCAACCTTGCCATTACCAGGAATCCAGCCAGCACTAATGGACGAGCATGGAAAGGAAATAAAAGGAAATCAAGTAGAAGGTAGATTAACGATTAAATTCCCATGGCCATCTATGGCACGCACGATTTATGGAAATCACGAACGTTATAGAGATACCTATTTCAGTGCTTATAAAGACATGTACTTTACGGGTGATGGCGCACGTCGTGATGCAGTAGGTTATTATAGAATCACTGGTCGTGTGGATGATGTGATCATTGTAAGTGGTCATAATCTAGGAACAGCTCCTATTGAAGACGCAATTAATGAACATCCAGCTGTAGCTGAAAGTGCAATCGTAGGTTTTCCGCATGATATTAAAGGAAATGCCTTATATGGTTATATTACTTTAAAAGAAACTGGTGAAGATCGTAATCAAGATAACCTGCGCAAAGAAATCAATCAGTTGATTACAGACCGTATAGGACCTATCGCAAAACTGGATAAAATTCAGTTTACAAATGGCTTGCCTAAAACCCGTAGCGGTAAAATAATGCGTCGTATTTTAAGAAAAATTGCTAGTAAGGATACCGGGAACTTAGGTGATACTAGTACACTTTTGAATCCAGAGGTAGTTCAGGAAATTATGGATCATGCTTTAGTATAATCCATTGGAATGATAGTGGAAAAGCCATCTCAACTCGAGGTGGCTTTTTGTGTTATAGGATGTGTTTATTCCGCTTTCGCGAAAGCGTTATGAAAAGGACCAATCAGATACATTTAAAAATCATTACTTTAATAAGAAAAATATCTTATATTTGTAGACAAATGTCTGTGTCATGAAAAAGTATGAAATTAATGATGGTAAGGATAGTAAGGTAAATGAGGCCGCAGTTCAATATTTACGTAGCTTTCAGTCTCCTATTGATAAAGTAAAATTTATAAGGAGTGGTGTTCCTTTTTCTGTATTTATGCAGTTAAGAGAAGAGGTGCCTTTTAGTGATGAAGAATGGGCGGTTTTATTAGACATTTCTTTAAAATCATTACAGCGTTATATTAAAGAAGGTGTTCATGTTTTTAAAGTGATTCATAGTGAGCGCATTTTAGAAATTATAGAAGTGAGTGAGTTAGGGATTAAGGTTTTTGGTTCACAAGAAAATTTTCATGGCTGGTGTCTAGAGGCTATGCCTGCCTTAAATAATATGCCTCCTATAGATTTAATGCGTGATAGTTATGGAAAAGAGTTAGTTATGGATGAGTTACATGCTATTAATCACGGGATTTTTGCATGATCGTTTATAGACTAGCAAGATTACCTTATGCTCAAGACTTATCGGGTTATGGAGCTTCTCTGAGTGCTTCTAATCGATGGAATGTTAAAGGAGAAAACATGCTCTATACCGCAAGTAATCGCGCTCTTGCGTTTGCTGAGGTTTATGTGCATTTGAGACTGTACCGCATACCACAAGATATGATGATGGTCTCGCTACGCTTGCCCGATGGTGCAAATTTGAACACTCAAACACTAGAAAAAGATATACGCAATTATAGATTAAAGGAAACCCAGCTGTTAGGTAGTGAGTTTATAAATAATAATTTCCAGTTTGCTCTGCGAGTACCTAGTGTAGTAGTTCCAGGAGAATATAATATACTCATCAATCCATCACATCCTTTATCAGAACAAATTCTCATTGAAGACATTCAACCATTTAAATTTGATAGTAGGCTCTATTGAGGTTAAATATCATTATGTAACGGTAATTTCTACCTTTCCTGGAAGTAGTGGGATTTTGTCTTTTTAATTAGACGCTATTCAACTAGCGTTTAGATACACATCTTCTAATACCAATTTGTGTTTCTAATGCCGTTAAAACAAATTTGTATAAATTATGTTGTAGCCAGCTTATCTCTATATTTTTCTATCAATAAGTTTCCAAACTCCGTTTTATCTTTGCGCAGTAATTCTATGCCACCTTCATTCACGATACTAGAATGATGTTCTCGCAAATGATTATCGCTCCAAGCGCCTAACTCCACAATTACAGGTGTTAAAGCCAATCCTTTCTCTGTTAAAAGATAAATATTAGACTTTTTATTATCAGGTAATTTAGTTTTCAGTACAATACCTAAAGCCTCTAATTGTTTCAATTTAGTACTCAATATATTAGTAGCAATGGCCTCATCACTTTCTATAAAGTCCTTAAAAGTGCTCATTCCTTCCACCAACATTTGCTTAACGATTACCAGCATCCACTTATCGCCCAGAACATCTAATGCCGAAGTAAAAGGACAATCACACCTAAATTTTGTTTCCATTTTCTGTTACTATTTACTGGTACAAAGGTACTAAATATATTTTTTTACTTGCAAAAAGCAATTAAATTATATTTTTACTTGCAAATTAAAAGTAATATTGTAATTTTGCTTGCGTAAAACAAGTAATAATAGTTTTAATTAAATTTAGAAAATGAAAAAAATAATAATCACAGTAGTGGCAGTGGGCTTTTTAGCAAGTTGTAATTCAGCTAAAAAAAATGAAAACACTGAAAAACTAGAACAAACGACACATGTTGAAAATGTAAAAATGAGCAATAAAGAAAAAGCAATTGCATTTGTTAGCGATGCACTATCCTATCAAAATGAAGCTGTTTTAAAGGAAATTACACGAGAAGACCTTATTCAGCATAACCCAACTGTTCCAAATGGTACAGCAGTTATTATTGACTATATGCTACCCAAATTAAAAGCAGCAGGAACAAAAGCCGAAATTGCGCGCGTTTTTACAGATGGCGATTATGTAATCACCCATAATCATTGGAAAAATGCAACACCTTTTGGCAGTGATAATTTAATAGCATTCGACATTTACCGTTTTGATAAAGACGGTAAAATAGCTGAGCATTGGGATGGTTTACAACCCATGGTAAAAGAAACGGCAAGCGGTAGAAGTCAAATTGACGGTCCTACAGAAGTAAAAGATTTAGACAAAACCGAAGCCAACAAAAAATTGGCAGTTTCCCTTATTGAAGATGTTTTGATTGGTAAAAATCCAAGTAAAATTTCTGAATACATAAGTGCCGAAACCTATCACCAGCACAACCCACAAATCAAAGATGGTTTAACTGGCATAGTTGAAGCAGTAGCGTATCTTACTTCTCAAAACAACATGTTTAAATACACCAAAATCCACAAGGTGTTGGGTGAAGGTAACTTTGTTTTAACCATCAGCGAAGGCGAATGGAATGGAGGCAAAAAACACGCATTTTACGACTTGTTCCGAATGGAAAATGGTAAAATAGTGGAGCATTGGGACGTCATTCAAGAAATTCCTACCGAAGGATTGGCGAATGATAACGGCATGTTCGGATTTTAAAATGAACACAATAATATGGGCGTTACCGATGGCACTTTTTTAAAGGAAAGTGCCATCGGTCGGGCTTTCCACTGTATCTTTTTTCCTTTTTCTTCTAAAAAGTAAAAAAGGATGCCGTTGCAATCCCTAACGCAACAATTACGTAAAACAATAAAATTTATAACAATGAAAAATATCTTATTCAAATCAATTTTAGGCTTCAGTTTATTATTTGCCTTTACTTCATGTAATAACGATGATGACAATACTGCAAATGAGCCTACACAAAAAGAAAAGGCAGCGGCTTTTTTAGAGGCGGTAAATACCCGAAATGTATCCACAATAGAAGCGTTAGTCACAGAAGATTACATACAACACAATCCTTTTCTTCCCACAGGAAGAGCTGCTTTTGCACAAGTGGTAACTACTGTGTTAGAACCAAACGGAACAACGGTAGAAAATCAAAGAATGATCGAAGACGGCAATTTTATCGCCATGCATAATCTTTGGACAAACGCGGCACCTTTTGGAGCAGATACCGTAGTAACCTTTGACATTATTCGCTTTGATGAAAATGGCAAAATAGCCGAACATTGGGATGCGATACAACCATGGGAAAGCAATACAGTAAACGGTAATACCATGGTTGACGGTGCTACTACCATTACAGATTTAGATCAAACTACAGCAAATAAAACATTAGCAGTAAACATTATACAAGATGTGTTAATGGGGCAAAACCCAAATAATATCACCAATTATATTGCCGAAGATTATATACAGCATAATCCTGGTATTGATAATGGTTTAGTAGGTATACAAGACGCAGTAGCTTATCTCACCTCAATCAACAATATGTTCCAATACAATACCATTCACAAAGTAATAGGCGAAGGAAATTTTGTATTAACCGTAAGCGAAGGCACATGGAACGGTACTTCCAATGCCTTTTACGATTTGTTTAGAATGGAAAATGGCAAAGCCGTAGAACATTGGGATGTCATTCAACCGGTACCTACCGAAGGTTTAGCAAACGACAACGGCATGTTTGACGGATTTTAACGAACTCTTTTTTTAACTTTTAAATATATAAACAATGAAAAACATAATAATAACAGGAAGCAGCAGCGGATTTGGCCTTAAAGCTGCCAAAGATTTTGCCGATAAAGGCAACAAAGTATTTGCTACCATGCGAAATCCCGAAGGGAAAAACGCAGCTAAAAAAGCAGAACTAGAAAACCACTCTAACCACATTACTGTGGTAGATATGGATGTTACCAATGACGATTCTGTAAAAAACGCAATCGATCAAATTACCGCCCAAGCAGGAACTATTGACATTTTGATAAATAATGCAGGTATCATGTATATAGGTATTACCGAAGCGTACAGCTTAGATCAAGCACGTTTTCAAATGGAAACCAATTATTTTGGCGCCATCAGAACCATGCAATCCGTATTGCCAGCCATGCGCAAAGCAGGTTCAGGTTTAATCATCAACACGTCTTCTTTAGTAGGTAGAATGTCGCCACCATTTTTTGGTACCTACACAGCCACTAAACACGCTTTAGAAGGTTATACACAAGCCTTAAAATATGAAGTTTCACCTTTTGGAGTAGATGTAGTTATGGTAGAGCCAGGACCATTTGGTACGGGATTATTAGCGTCAGGACAAGTGCCTGCGCATTCAGAAACTCTAGCATCGTATGGCGAATTAGCAGGCGTACCAGCAGCAATGGGCGAAAGTTTTGCTGAAATGCTACAAAGCGAAGACGCACCAGATCCACAATGGGTAGTAGATGCCTATTTAAAATTAGCCGAAACACCATTTGGCGAGCGACCAACCAGAACGGTTGTGGGAATCACTTGGGGTGTTGATAAAATTAACGAGCTTACACAACCTATTCAAGATAATATTTTGAAAGAAATGCAACTAGAAGCAGTTTTAGGTGGCGTTTCTGGGTAATCTTTAGTGCTTATAAAGCTTTATAAAATCACAAGAGTTTCGGCTTTTGTGATTTTTTTGTTTATTGAATTTAAGCTGATTCTGGAGAAGTTCATATCCTATAGTTTTGAATCAATAAAAACTTAAAAAGAAACGATTTATAAAGTCGTTACAGACTTAAGAAGGTAAGGCGCATCAAATATTCGTTTTGGTTTTAGGATACGCTTTCGCGAAAGCGATATTTTCAAACTGATCACCTCATGGTTATAAAGGTTTTCCACAATTAGCCTCTGACCATAAAGTAAACTCCTAGCATGTGGGGTAAAAGAAGTAGAAATAACTTTTTTAAAGCCTATATTGAAAATCCACAATTTTAAAACGGCTACCTTTGCAATATGGAAGAAAAAGCAGCTCCTATGGTAGAGCACAAAGCAGGTTTTGTAAACATAGTAGGTAATCCTAATGTAGGGAAGTCTACACTCATGAATGCGCTCGTAGGTGAGCGCTTATCTATTATTACCTCAAAGGCACAAACGACACGACACCGTATTTTAGGAATAGTAAACGGTGATGATTTCCAGATGGTGTTAAGTGATACGCCTGGAATTATTAAGCCAGCCTATAAACTCCAGGAAAGCATGATGGAGTTTGTTAAAAACGCTTTTGAAGATGCAGACTGTATTCTTTATATGGTGGAACTAGGCGAGAAGGAGCTCAAAAACGAGGCTTTTGAAAAACGACTCACCTTTGCAGAGGTTCCTGTAATCGTACTTATTAATAAAATAGATCAAGGTCAGCCTAGCCAGTTAGAAGAAGCCGTTGCTCACTGGAAAGAGCGCTTACCTAATGCTGAGATTTTTGCCATAAGTGCTTTAGAGAACTTTGGCGTTCCTCAATTATTAGAACGTATAGTAGAAATTCTTCCAGTTTCTCCAGCTTATTACCCTAAGGACACGCTCACTGATAAACCAGAACGGTTTTTTGTAAACGAGAGCATACGTGAGAAAATCTTAATTCACTATAAAAAGGAAATTCCGTATTCTGTAGAGATTGATACTGAGGAATTTTTTGAAGATGAAAAGATTATCAGAATACGTTCTGTAATTATGGTAGAACGTGAAACCCAAAAGGGAATCATCATAGGTCACAAAGGCACGGCTATTAAACGTGTAGGGACTGAGGCTCGTAAGGATTTACAAAAGTTTTTTGGCAAGCAGGTACATATTGAACTCTATGTAAAAGTGAACAAGAACTGGCGCAGTAGTGAACAGCAATTAAAGCGTTTTGGGTATAAAGGTATTCATAAATAATCTTCAGTCTTTAAGTCCACGGTTGTCAGTGAGAGGTTGAACTCAAACTCGTTAATGAATCTGAACTCTAATTATTACTGGACTATTTGCGCAAGTAAATAGCCAATGGGTAATGGGCGATACATTTTCACGAAGTGAAAAGAAGAATCAGTTATTTAAGAATAGGTGATGTTTAGTTAGGAACTTCTTTTGATGCTTTTTTTTAAAAAAAAAATACCAATCAGACAACCTTTTTAAAATCATCTCGTCTCTATATATAGAAAGCAAGTAAATTGTGAAAGTGATACAACTTTATACTAACGAGAAAAAGCTTATTGAAAAGGCAGCGGCTGGAGACAGAAAAGCGCAGAAGCATCTTTATGATAAGCACGCATATAGAATGTTGAGCGTTTGTAGACAGTATATATCACCTATAGAAACTGCTGAGGAACTCATGCTTAATGGATTCTTTAAAGTTTTTACTAAGCTGGACAGTTTTCAGCATTCAGGAAGTTTTGAAGGTTGGGTGCGTCGCATTATGGTGAGAGAATGTATAGATTACCTGCGTAAAAAAGATCCTTTTCAATATACTGATGAGGTGGATGAAGAAAAAGTAAGCGCGACAGGTAGTGAAAATGAAACAAGTGATCAATTACCACTAGCAGTAATTCAACAAGTCATAGACGAGTTACCATCAGGTTATAAAACCGTATTTATGATGTATGTGGTAGATGGGTTCAAACATGCAGAGATTGCTCAGGCATTAAACATAAGCGAGAGTACTTCCAAAACACAATACCGCAAAGCACGAATCTTATTGCAAGAAAAAGTAAATAGCATTAAAAAAAAGCAACATGAAGCTTAAGAATATAAAAGATCAAATGGATAAGCGAGAAATCGCTCCTAGTGCTGGCTCATGGGATGCACTTGCATCGAGACTAGAGACCGAAGAGAAGAAAAATAAAAAGCCACTCATTTATTGGTTAGGAGCTATTGCTGCTGTTTTAATTGCTGCGGTGCTTGTTTATCCATCATTGAATGATGATACCGATGTAGCTAATTCTAGTGAAAATCAAGTGGTACAAGCTGAGGATGAGTTGCAACAGGAATTCAATAACGCTACACTACAATCTAATGTCGATATTCCTATATCACAAGAACCACCACTGGTAGAAAATAACACTCTAGAGATGGAGAAAAAAGAAGCTGTGGAATCTAAAAATATAATCTTAAAAAATGAAGGTGTAACACAGGTGTCTCAAAAAGTCATAGTGAGAATTCAGAGGAATGAAAATGAACCGTTACCAGAGACTATTTTTAAAACAAACAATGGTAATTTAATGACAGCCATAGATTCACTAACACCAGTTGAAACGCCACTTACCACCGAGGAAGAAATGGAATTATTGCTGCGTCAAGCGATGAATAAAGTAGAAATGACAGAGGTGGCTGTAAAATCTATAAATCCAGATCAATTATTAAGAGAAACTGAATGGGATATCGAGTCTGATAAAAGAAATAAACTCCAAAACAGTTTACAAAATGGCCTCAATTTCCTAAAAGCCGAGGCGATTGCTATAGTAGAAGGTAGAAATTAAATCAGTGACATAAATTATATTAAAACAGCTGTTTATCACAAACGGACAGCCATAACTATTTTAAAAATTATGAAAACACAAGTACTTATTGCTAGCTTAATAATGAGCTTATTTGTTGGGTTTATCACTCAAGCACAGGAAAAAGATTCAGCCAAAAGGGATTCTATAGTTAAAGAAAAGAGTAAGAGATTTAATTCCCTCATTCAAGAGAAAGACGGTATAAAGAAAGCTGCGATGGAAAAAAGAAGATTAGTTATCATAGAAGATAAAAAAGCTCATTTAGATGCTCAACATAAATTATATGTTTCTAATCAAAAAACGGAGCTTAAAAACTATATAGAACTTATTAATGACGGCTTTTTTGTTTTTAGAGATTTAACTGAAGAAGAAAAAGAAATTAAAAAGAGGGAAAAAGCAAAGGAAATAGCCTCTAGAATTAACGCACATCGAGCAAAGACAGATGCTGAAATTGCTTATCTAGAAGTTGAAACCTTGAAATTATTGCAGCTTAATGAAACCGATGGCACAAGATTGTTAAAAGCTCTTGATATAAATGTAGTGGAACAACGTAAATATCAAAAGCAAATTAAAACAACATCAAGAATTGCTCTAGGCTTTGGATATAATTATGTAAAAGGAAATATTCTATCTATTAACGATTTTAGTTATCCTAATAATGAATATTTCTCTTTGGGTTACCAGTTTCAAACCGCCATTAGTGATGATCAAAAATGGAGATTTAATTATGGGATTGCTTATCAGTCTCAAGGATTAGAATTAAATGGGAATAGAGTTTTTCAAAATGTAAATGGAAGTACTCAAATAACGGAGATAGGTTTTGAAGTAAGTAAAGCAAAGTTCAGACAGGACCAGCTTATAATTCCTTTACAACTGGAATTTGGACAGAATTCAAAAAAAGAATATGAAGACGGAAGAGTGCGATTTACTCAGTATGGTTTTAAATATGGAATAGGTGGTTTCGTTGGAGTGAATCTAAGTTCTAGATTAAAGCTCAAGTATGAGCGAGATGGCAGAAATGTAAAAGATATCATAGTAAATAATTTTGATAATGAAGTATTTCTGTACGGCTTAGACGCTTATGTAGGAAGAGGTAGTTTTACGGTTTTCGGTCGTATGAATTTAAATAATGTCTTTAAAAGCAATTCTGTAGATGCGCAGTATGTAAGTTTTGGAATTAGAATTCAGTAAAGTTTTATTTGAGTAGCCCAGTACTGCTAGTTTGAAAATATAATGCCTTTATAAAGAAAGGGTTCAACTATAAACTAATTTAAAGTCAAACCCAAGCTTTTTTAACTTACACACTTTACGGGATAGTGTCGTTGCTATTTAGCTTTGGGTAAGGAAGGATAATTCAATTTACCTTAGGGGAATTACAAGCACAAACTGGTTTGAAAGCTCTTGTTACCATAGCAGGAGCTTTTTTTATGCTTTCGCGAAAGCGTACTCATATCAAATCCGTATTTTTACAAACTGCTTAATTTTAATAATTCTAAAACTTGATTTCACGTACCACTGTAGATGCTGTTTTTGATACCGCTCGAGTAGAAGAGGTGATCGGTGATTTTGTGCAATTAAAAAAATCGGGTTCAAATTTTAAAGGACTAAGTCCGTTTTCTGAGGAGCGCACACCTAGTTTTATGGTTTCGCCCGTGAAACAAATTTGGAAAGATTTTAGTTCTGGAAAAGGAGGTAATGCCGTAACTTTTCTTATGGAACATGAACATTTTACTTTTCCAGAGGCTATTAAATGGCTCGCAAATAAGTACGGTATCGAGATCGAAGAAACTGAGCAAACCGACGAGCAAAAACAAAGTCAGGACGAGAAAGAATCTATGTTTCTCGTTTCTAAATATGCCGCAGAGTGGTTTGAGTCACAGCTCAAAACTGAGATGGGTAAAGCTATAGGGTACAGCTATTTTAAAGAACGTGGCTTTACAGATGAGACTATAAAATACTTCCAGTTAGGATATTCTCCAGATCAGTGGAGCGCCTTTACAGACGCTGCCGTAAAAGCGGGATATAAGCTAGAGTTTCTAGAAAAAACAGGATTGAGTATCGTAAAGGAAGACAAGCAGTTTGACCGTTTTAAAGGTCGCGTCATGTTTCCCATACGCAGTCTTTCAGGAAGAGTGCTGGGTTATGGAGGTAGGATACTGACTAATGATAAAAAGGCTGCAAAATATCTCAACTCACCACAAAGTGAGATCTATGATAAGTCTAAAGTACTTTATGGAATCTATGAGGCAAAACAATCTATTGCCAAAGAAGATCTATGCTATCTAGTAGAAGGTTACACAGATGTGATACAAATGTACCAGGCTGGTGTTAAAAATGTAGTATCAAGTTCTGGAACCGCGCTTACTAAAGAGCAAATAAGACTCATACAGCGCCTTACTAAAAATATTACCGTTCTCTATGATGGAGATGCTGCTGGTATGCGTGCTGCGATACGTGGTACTGATTTAATCCTTGAGGCTGGTATGAATGTACGTATTTGTACCTTTCCAGAAGGTGAAGATCCTGATAGTTTTGCAAAGTCACATACTCAAACTGAGATAGAAGAGTTTCTCAAAACTAATTCAGTAGACTTCATAAGCTTTAAATCTAACTTACTTAAAGAAGAGGCAGCAGGAGATCCTATTAAGAAGGCAGAGATGATACGTGACATAGTTCAAAGTATCGCAAAAGTGCCTGATGATATTTCACGTGAGATATACGTGCGAGAAAGCGCTGCTATACTCGATATAGGAGAAGAAGTGTTATTTTCTTCTCTAGCTCAAACGCGTAATGCAGAGATCACAGAACAGCGCAAAAAAGATCGTAAGGAACAACAAGCGCAATCACTTAAAAAAGTAGAAACTACTGAGCCTACCATTAAAATAGACCGCAGATCTGTACTAGAAAATGCGATTATAAAGATTTTACTTCTCTACGGTGATAAAACTGAAGATTTTCAAGAAGAGTTTTTACAAGAGTCTGAAGATGGTGAGTTAGTAGCAGAGCCTGTAAAGGTGACCATGCCCGTATATGAAAAGATTTATCTAGATCTTCAAAATGACGAGATTGAATTTTCTAACCATATCTTTAGAACCCTTTACCCTAAAATCATAGACTTACTTCTTCTGGAAGGTAAGGTAGATTTAAATCAGGTCATGTCTACACTTAATGAACACGAATCACAACTAGTGGCCGACCTAGTGATGCAAGAAGATAAATATCAACTACATAAATGGGATGAGAAAATGATTTTTGTAAAAGCTAAGGAAGATACCATTCCTACCTATACTATGGACGCCATTCTTAACTTCCGTAGGTTAATGATAGATGATAAGGTAAAAGCTTTGTACGATAATCTATCTGCAGATCCCACAGTAGATAACACTGAGGTGCTATCTACTGTAAGAGACTACAATAAATTAAATAGATACTTAGGTAAACGATTAAACCGAGTGGTTTAACCAGTTATTTGTAGCAATCTAGACTGATTAATTAAGTCAGCTACGTTATCTACATTTAATTTTTTAAGCAAGCGAGTCTTATAGGTGCTTACTGTTTTCTCATTAATTCCTAAGGCTTCAGCGATATTCTTATTTCTTTTCCCTACAGAAATTAAGTTAAGAACCTCGATCTCGCGAGCAGATAATTTTCTGTAACGCATGGTTACAGCTTTTCCTTTTTTACCTTTAGAGTTCATAACCTCTCTGATAGGATCAGATAAGAAGGTTTCTCCAGAAGCCACAGTGGTAATGGCTCTTTTAATCTCTTTAGAAGATTTAGTTTTAGAAATATAACCATTTGCGCCAGCTTTTATGGCACTTATGGCATAGATTTCTTCTGGGTGATAACTTACTATAAGTACCTTTAAGTCTGGATAATGAGAGCGTATTTCTCTCAGTGTTCCTGCACCATGGGCATTAGGTAAGTCCATTTCTAAAATCAGTAAGTCTGGTTTATGCTTCTTGATGCTTGATAAGAGCACCTCTCCATTTTCAACTTTTCCTTTGAAGCGTAAACTCTTACTGTCTTTCATCACGCACTTGATTCCTTTACGGAATACTGGGTGATGGTCTGCTAATAAAACGTTCATTTTTAGGGGTATTTGTTCCTACAAATATACATTAATAATTGTCTTTCGCAATTATAAATAGCATAACTATTATCTTTCTTATCAAGCAGTTAACCTATGTTAACGCAATTCTGTAGGAATAAAGCATACAGGAATAGGATTCATTTTATGTTGATTCTTTTTGTTTAAACTAGTGTAAAGATGAAACACTTCTAGTTCACGACCTTTAAAATCTTGTTCTTGTTTTCCTGAGGCTATTTTATTCATAATGAGCTCGAGCTCATCATAACTAGCGCCTATTTGATCCTCATCAGTGCGTTCAGCTCCATAAAGGCCATCGCTAGGAGCTGCAGTCATAATACTTTCTGGAACATTTACCAGTTCACCTATGGCATACACTTCGCTTTTCATTAAGTCAGCTATAGGGCTTACATCTACACCACCATCACCATATTTAGTATAGAAACCTACTCCAAAATCTTCTACCTTATTACCTGTTCCAGCCACCAGTAGCCCATTTACACCACCATGGTAGTATAAAGTAGTCATCCTTAGTCTAGCACGTGTATTTCCTCTAGTTAAATCTACTAGTGCGCTATCTTCAACCTCAGGCATGGAATTTATAAACATGTCAAAAACAGGAGTTAAGTCACTGCGCACGTCGGTCACATTAGAAAAACGTTCTTTTAATTGATTAATGTGTTCTTGAGCACGTGATACGTGGTCTGCGTGCTGGTGTATGGGCATCTCTACACATAACACTTTTAGTCCAGTCATGGCACATAACGTTGAGGTTACAGCACTATCTATTCCACCACTTACGCCTACTACATAGCCTTTAGTTCCTGCTTTTTTGGCATAGTCCTTAAGCCATTGTACGATGTGTTCTGTTACTTTATCTACTTTCATTTCCTTATTTTAATACAGATTAGACGTATTTTTGCAGCCTTAAAATTAATTAAAAAAAGTGGCGTTGTAGTTCTATGAAGTATAAGATTCACAGAGTATTAATTTATATCGCTTTCGCGAAAGCGATATTACTAACCACATCCTGTAATGACAGCTCACGAGTTGAAAAAGAAATAGCTGCTGTTCCCGTACAAACAGAGCTCAAGTTATTTCACAAAGAGTTTGCCGAAGCATCACCAGAAGACTTACCAGTACTTAAAGAAAAGTATGAAATGTTATTTCCTGCTCAATTTTCAGACAGTATATGGTATGCAAAACTAGATGGTAGGGACACGATTCAGAACGTACTAGAAAACGCAGTCGCTCAACGTGATTTTAATTATGAGCAAATTCATGATGATGTAGATGAGGTGCTACGTCATATAACATATTACTTTCCAGAGTTTGAAACGCCAGATATTGTAACAGTTATTTCACAAGTAGACTACCGCCGTAAAATCACTCCTACTCAAGATCAGTTATTAATAGCCATAGATACTTACTTAGGTGTAGATAATGACCTGTATCTAGGAATAAGTGATTATAGAAAACAAGCACTTCAATTAGAGAACTTACCAGCAGATGTTGCGCTGGCTTATGCACAACTCTTTGTGGAACCATCTATGGATCGTGACTTGCTGGGTAGTATGGTTTATTATGGAAAACTGCATTACTTACAGGAGCTGTTTGCTCCTAAATCTTCAGGAGCCAGCAGGTTCAGTCACGCGGTAGATAAACATAACTTTATGGTGGCAAATGAGTCTGAAATGTGGCGGGGTTTT
>P_2C_Liq_1_UnCtyDRAFT_1000254_pt1 | contig 23040 bp, 22 predicted proteins | sample Pon2CUnioCityCA_2_FD_10234 | JGI IMG/M metagenome (IMG submission 10234) | reverse complement strand
GTTTTGGTTCCGTTTACAAACTGTAACCTTGAGCCCGATATGATGGCGATGTGCCCACCAGGTTGCACCATGCACTTTGCCCGTATGGGAGGGTATGATGTCGACGAGATTCCCGGATCTGAACAAATGGCAGGATTGGGCGCCTCTGACATATCGGAGACCTTGCGCTTGCTTTCTGGTGTGCGCCCTGCGGCGGTTCTTTATGGCTGCACTTCGGCAACACTGACACATGGCATTGGTTTTGATAGCGAATTGGCTGCGCGAATCAAGGCTGGGGCAGGTGCCCTTTCATTGACGGCTGCGGGCTCTTTGGTTGAGGGCATTACAGCCTTGGGGGCGACACGGGTTGGCTTTGCATCGCCGTATTTAGGCGAAATCAATGATCAGGCCGTCACATTTTTGGCTGATGGGGGCATAACAGTGATAAAGCGGGCCGACATTGGGCGTGCGCTCGGCAATTATGGTCAAGGAGAGCTAACTCCAGAGGAGGTCTTTGATCTTGCGATTCAAGCGGATCATCCTGATGCTCAAGCGATTGTTCTGTCATGCACCGATATGCGCTCTGTCGAGGCTATTGAGCGGATTGAAGACAGGCTGGGTAAGCCTGTTGTTGCGTCCAATCAGGCAATGATCTTTGCATTAATGCGCAGATTGGGCTTTTCGAAGCATCCTGCTGTGCCTGGTGCTTTGTTTGATTTGCTTTAAGTGACGCTGTTTCAAACCATAGCGTCACAGTTTACTAAATAGTTTGAATATCGCTAAGTTCATTCAGTCTAATACCCTCTGTCAGGGTTAACGATATTCGTAAGAGTGTCGCCTTTTCTGTAACGTGTCAGGTTTTCGCAAAACATACTGAGAGATTTGAGCTGCCAGCCGTCGTAAACGGAGGAACAATGCGGTGTCAAAATGACGTTCTCGAGAGACCAAAACGGACTTTCCTTGGGCAATGGTTCGGTCTCAAAAACATCCAAGGCCGCGCCTTTGAGGTTTCCGCTTGATAATGCTTCTGCAAGCGCTGTTTGATTGGTTACGCCGCCTCTTGAGATGTCAATGACAACGGCATTCGAGTGCATGGATGCAATCGCTTGTGCATCTACCATTCCCCGCGTGCTGTTCAGCAGGGGGACGCAAATCACGATATAGTCGGCTTTTGACCAAAGGTCAGGGAGTGCGTCAATACCATAGACTTCGTCCACGTTGTTCATTGGAGCGGGGCGGGCTCGGACGCCCAAGACGCGCATTCCCATTGAGGTGCACCGCTCTGCAATGGCTTGACCTGTTTGGCCCATACCAAGGATGAGCACGCATTGTCCTGCGATTGGAGCCACTTTGCCAGAAACCCATTCGCGCGCATTTTTTGCTCTCGCAAAACCAGCGATATCGAGTGAAAAATGTAACATGGCGCCCAGAGTGTATTCTGCCATCATGTCAGCAGCGACCCCAGCCGCATTTGTCACGGTTAGGCGTGTGGAGTCCCAATTTGCGATGTGATCTGTGCCCGATCCGCCAACTGATAGCCACTTGACCGCATCACTCTCAACAATGGCATCACGTGGAAACCCTGACGTGCCCGCGAAACGGACTGAATATATAACTTCAGGTGAATGCTGGGCAATCGCATCGGGGAGAGAGGCGTAGCTGTCGCATATTTCTACATTCAGGTCAGGGTGTGCCGCTACGACAACTCCACGTGCTTCCTCAGGATTATCCGTATGCAAGAGGACGGTTGGTGTGCGGGTCATATGGATCACTCCGTGCTTCGTGTTTTGGCGCTACTGTTCTTGGGTATTTCCTTATTCTGGACGTTAACGGACTTATTGATTTGATTGAAGACTCTGAGTGCTTTGCAGAAGCGTTAGCGCGATTGTACCCGAATTAAGAGATTGGTTTTGCGCGATCTGGTCTTGCAAAAAATAGAGCTGGGTCAGTTTGTTGAGGGTTTCAGGGTCGGAAAAATCAGCAAGATTATCCGTTCCAAATCGCTTTTGTGAAATGTCTTTGAAGACTTCTAATTGTTGGTCGATGTCAATCTGGCCAAATTCGCTCGGCAGGCCAAAAGCAACTTCAAATACTTCTCGGAGGGCTGAGTTTCCCATGACTGAATACCACTTGGCGTCATTCGAAGTTTCCTTGCTGGCGATTTGAGGTAGCTCTCGCTCAAGATTAAGGCCAAAGCGGAATGTTTCGTTTTGGTCTCCAACAGCAATTTCAAAAGAGCGGCGTTCATATAGGGAAACTATTTTTTCCGCGAAACCAGGCATCACAGTTTGGGGAATTGTGTCAAAACTAAAGGCGTTGGCAAGCGCTGTATACCGTGAGTCAGAGAGCTTTGTTGCGAGAGCGCCCTGAGTGCTTGTGCCTTCAGAGAGAACTTTATGGATGAAATACTTATTATTAATATCGTCGGATAAGCCAAAAGCGCTAAGGGCGACTTCAAGAAGTCGTCTATCGCCAACCAAATCATCAGCAGATTTCACTTTACTGATGTTATCAGAAAAATACTCTCCCGAATTCTGGATGACCGGCGAGCTATTATGCGCTTCGGTTTGGCGACCGATCGTGTTTTGCAAAAGCCTCCAACCGGCCAACCCTGACGTGGCGATAATTGGTTGAAAGCTCATTGTAGTCTCGTTGCGAGTAAGCGTTCCTCGCGTGGTAAAAGTGTGCGAAGGGCCTTGAGGCACTTGTAATACTGATTTTCTGTAATCGCGATTGTCGCCAAGTCGAGTTGTGCCCTACTGTCATGATCCGTGAGCACTCTACTCAGCTCTTCGATCCGACGTAATATCTGCAACTTGGCATCGTCGGCCGTGCTGTCTCCCGTCAAGACCAATTGAGTCGCAAAACAGGCACGGCGAACAGGTGTCGTGGCCTCCTCCGGGTGAATGGCATCCTTTAGGCGCAGAATTTTTGCATCCGGTGTTTTAATCGCAAGCCGGGAGCGTTTGTCGCCATTTTCGATCACAGCGCCATTGATTAGAACGCGTTCCCGTGGGCCGAGTTTCAGAATGAGACCTGTCATTTTGCTGCTCCGCTCGCCAAACCACGCATAATTGCGGCGTTAATTTCAATCAACGGAGCTACGCTGGCACCTGATTTTAGTACCTTTGGCGAATAATCTTGAGTGAACTCGGCCAGATAGAAAATACGCGCACGTAAATCCTGAGACAGAGTGTTGCCACTGCTTGCAACGTCGGTTGCCAATAGGGTCCAGAGATTTCGGTTTTTGTGAATCGCATCGGCAAGAGCAGGAAAGCCCTGCTTGCCTTTGGTTGCTGCGGTTCTCATGGCGTTTGTAACCTTGGCGAAGATTTCATACTCGGTCCCCCGATTGGTCCGAGTAGGGGCACCTTGGGATGTATACCCCGCGATAGCTTGGGATTGGGCGTTCATTGCTCAGCCTCGTCATTACTTATTTTATGGGAAACGCAATCAATTGGCTGGGTGCGCAGTCGCCTGCGCACCCAGTGCTCTTCTTATCGGAAGAGAGAGAGCAAAGCTTGAGGAGACTGGTTGGCAATCGAAAGCGATTGCACACCAAGCTGCTGCTGGACCTGGAGAGCTTGCAAGCGCGCTGAAGCTTCTTCCATGTTGGCATCAACCATTGCCCCAATTCCTGATTTAAGAGAGTCGGTCAGATTTGAGATAAATTCAGCTTGAGTGCTAATCCGACCTTCTGCAGAGCCAAAGGAAGCAGCGGCGTCGATAGCCGTATTGATCAGTGTTTCAATAGAGCCCAGAGCCGCTGAAGCCCCGCCTGAAGTTGAAACGTTGATCGCGGCAACGGCGCCGAGGCCACCTGCTGAGGCATTCATGAACTGACCGCTCACGGCAAGGCTCGTGGTACCAGTGTTTGTGATCGCCAGTTCGCCAGGTGTGCCGCTGTCATAGTCGACAGTTAAGTTGAGGCCTGTTGCTTCGATTGCGTTTTTAAGGCCGAGAGCGACAACGTCTCTAGTTGTGGTTGATGCAACATCTTCAGCGGTGATTGTGTAAGAGATATCGGTATCGCCAAGACGCATCGAAATACTGTCACCTGCCGCAAAAACTGTCGTTGCGATAGTTATTGCAGCATCATCTGCCGCGCCACCAGTTGCATCTAGGGCAAACCCGAAGCTGTCAAGGCTTGCTGATACACCGTTTGTGGCTGCGCCCGTTACGAAAGCGGCTTTGGCGACATATCCACCGGTTGAAAGGTTGTTGCCCGTCACCTGAATGTTGCTTGAAGTGACGCCAGCACCTGAACGGTCAAGCGACGACAGGACGTTTACAGAAGCGGCAGAGCCGTCAACAAGATTGAGGCCGTTGAATTGAGCCGCCGACACAACGGAGGCAATTTGTTCCTTCAATGCCGTAACATCTGTGTTGATTTTGGTGCGATCCACGTTGTCACCTTGGGCGGCAACGATCTTGGTTTTCATCTCTGTGAGCAAGTCTGTAATTGTCTCTGCCGCATTTCGCGCAACAGCAACTGTAGACTCACCAAGGGCCAAGTTGTCAGATATTGCTTTGAAGCCGTTTACATCGGATTCCATAACCTTTGAAATAGCCCAGACAGCTGAGTTCTCTTTGGCAGAGCTGACGCTTTTGCCTGTTGAGATTTGGTTTTGAACGTCAGATAGATTTTTATTGATACCCTTCAAAGTTTGAAGGGCAACCATTGCACTGTTATTTGTCAGAATACTTGACATCGTTTGAGTTCCTTTTGACACGAGGCGCTTTGCGCCCACCTAAAGTTCGCCCTCTTTGGGCGGGTTATGCCGTTCTGACGTGTGCAACCCCGTTTCCGATGTGAAGCTGCGCCACCCGATAACCGGATGCAAAAACATCATGTGGGTGTGGGGCTTAATGAAGACTTAACGGCCGCTCTAGAACTCTGCTGAATTTATGACAAAACACTCATGCACGCTTCTCGAGCGTGTTTTTGTGACTGCCAGTAATCGTTTTCTTTTTCCCGCTGGCGTCGTAGCTTTCGAGGCTCTTACGCACTTTTTGAAGGGTAGCGAGACGGTTCGATACAGATTTTATCCCGCGTGTCGCGCTCTCAAGCATGGCCTGGTTTCTGATCGCTTTGGTTTGAAGTCCACGCAATGTGTTTACATCGGAAAGAGGCGATGCATCGAGTGCGCTCACGAGGGCTTGCTTTTGGTCTAGCAATTTTACGAGCATATCCAGGTCGCCATTGACCAATGCATTATGCTCTTTTTCAAGTAGGGCATTAATTTGGCTTATGAGATTATTTGAATTGTGTTGGGGCATCATACTTCTCCTTAAGTGCGTTGAAAATCGACTCAGCGAGGCCTATTCCGCCGCTCTCAACAAGCGTTTTGGCATGAGCCTCTGCCAAGAAAGAGGCAAAGTGCTCTTCGCCAGCGCCTCCGCCAAAAGTGTCTCTCGTTTTGCTTAGGCCTGCGGCTTTCAGCATTTCGGCCAAGAAGCTGGCTTCTAGACTATTTGCGGCGTCTCGCAGTTTAGAGTTTTGCTGCGTTTGTAGGTCTGCGGGTCTCGATATGTGAACAGGAATAGCTTTCAAGTTCGTCACGGAATTACCTCCAATTCTTTGGATATTCATTGTTCTAAGCCAGAAACGGTAAATATGCGGTAACCAGAAGATGAGATAGTCACGGTGTTGGAAGAAATCCCGAGGCTAGAACATGATGTTAAATGCTCCGATTGCGCAGCAACTTTTGAAACCGAACGACACTGGAGCATCAGCGTTACCGGTGAGTAATTCTTCCGTTGTGGAGAGCGGGGGGCTTGCTTTTGCTGATCTCTTTGAACGTGCTGGAGAGGGCTCTTCGATTGGGTTCTCTCATGTGAGTGCAAGCACTGAGAGCGAAATCAAAGGCTCTCAGATGATAGAGCCACATATTTTGGAAAGCTCTGGGTCCGAAAGAGATATGGACGAGACGTATATTGATTTGACACACGCGACCTTAGAGCAAGAGCCGCAAAAAAAGAGCCAAGGTGAGAGTGGGATTGAGCTGGGCATTCAGAAAGAAAATTTGGGGCGGTTGCCAACGCCAACCCAAATCGACTCTTATTTTAAACAATCGGGGCCTCCATCTTCAAACGTGGCAGCAACGCAGCATCTAAAGGTAGGATCTCAAGACATTATACCCAACGTTGAGCGTCAGGTCCTCGAACAAAAAGTAGAGACGAATGCTGGTGTAAACATTCTATCCGTGGGTGTGGGTTCATATTTGAACAAAGCGGTTTTGCGCGGAGACGTGTCTCTTGAAGCTCCAAGTGCAACACGATCGGATACTGCCTCTCAAGGTGTAGGTGATCAGGGTCATCTGCAATCGGAGAGTGTAGAGCCCGCCCTTATCGCCAATGGAAAAGTAAAGCCTGATCTTGTGGGGAGCGACTACTATCCGATCGTTTCAAACGAGAATACCGAGTCGGTGGGTGCCGATTTTGTACGCCAGAAAACGGCAGGGCTTCAGCCATCAGGCTCTTTAGAAGATACCTCAGAGACACAAATACCCACCCTTGAACAAAGGTATCATCAACAGGCCCCCTCACTTCGTTCTCTTGGCGAAAACGCGAGGGACGAGACATTGAAGCCAGGATACTTGCCCGATCGGGCGGCACAAGAGTTTGAGGAGCGCATAAAGCCCGGAGCCATTGAGCCTGTGATTGTTCCACCCAAGAGTGAGGCTCAGGTCTTACCTGTGGCTGCGTTAGAGCGCTTTGGCAGCTTCGTAACGTCGATGGAAAAGTCTGACAGACATTTTGAAATGAGTGCAGAGGCGAGAACGACTCACCCCGAAAGTGTTCAGGATGACATTTCTGAAGAACAATATAAAATTTCTGATGTTCGCGCACCGATACAGACCTTTGGCAATCAGTCCCCATTTGCGGAAGTTGTTTTGGGGAAAGTTTCAGCAAGGCGGGACAACGCCCGCGAATTGATTTCTTCTGAGGCCTTGATCCCGTTTTCTCAAGCAGAGTATAAAAGTTCTTTGGGCCAAGCACCCTCGCTGGCTGCGCCTGTTTTGAATGCGGAGCGCGCGATTGTTATTGTGAGAGATGCGCTCGATGAAATGGCGAACACCAAAAAGCGAGAAATTGAGCTTCAACTCCATCCTAAAGAACTAGGGAAACTTCGCTTTGTGATGAGCTCAGGTGAGGGCCACATGCTGGTGCAGGTCTTTGCAGAACGGCCAGAAACACTTGAAGCGCTTCGTCGCCATGGAGATATACTTGCGCGCGAGTTTTCGTCTGAAGGCTTTGACACGACAAGTTTTAGTTTCAGCCAGGACACTTCAAATAGAAGAGACATATTGCCGTCTTCCAAAGGGGAGGATGCCGCGTTGGAGCCAAGTCAATCGGATTTGGAAATATCAAGATATGAGTGGCGCAAGTCGGATGCGCGCCTTGATGTTAGAATTTAGAGGGACATATCATGACAGAGATTTCACCAGCTTTTGGGCAAACATCAAGCTATACAGCAAGCGCAAATGCGCAGTCGGCTCTGACGTCTGATTTTCAAACTTTCATTAAGATGTTGACGGCACAAGCCGAGAACCAAGATCCTCTCAATCCGATGGATTCGGCAGAATATGCGTCTCAGTTGGCGAGCTTTTCATCCGTAGAACAACAAGTGAAGACAAATGATTTGTTGGCGGGTCTGGCTGCGCAGATGGGGTCGTCTAATCTCGCGCAGCTCTCCAATTGGGTTGGGATGGATGCGCGGAGCGCTGCATCCGTTCGATTTGAGGGCGATCCCGTTATATTGCACCCGCTGCCTGCTCGCCTGGCGGATGAAGCCTATCTTGTTGTATCGGATGAGAGCGGGCAGGAAGTGCAGCGCTTGGCTGTGGCGTTGGACGGAAAACCCATCGAGTGGGCTGGTGTGTCTGCAAACGGGTCGGCATTGCCAGCGGGATCATACCGCTTTGAAGTCGAGAATTATGCGCAAGGCGCGCTTCTTGGAAACTCGCCAGTCGAAAGTTATCAACGTGTCGAAGAAGCGCAAATGATCGACGGTCAAATCATTCTATTGCTTCAAGGGGGTGGTGCGATTTCCCCTGAAGATGTGATCGGGCTGCGCAGTTAACGAAGTTTTTGGATTGTAACATAACCATTTTTGGCACCGAGCCATTGGCGTGACTGAACGATGCGCCCTGCGGGTGTAACTTTATAGGTGTTTTCAAACGACACGCCTTCTCCAGTGCAAAGTTCGCTCAATTCTGTGACGTGAGAGCGGATCTCACCAATCGAGAGAGTTTCGGTTCCACTGATCTTGATCTTACAGCTCAATCGCATGACGACCTCGTGGTTTTCACCATCCAGATAAACATGTGTGCGATCTGCTGTTCCCGATTTTTTGGTGCGGATCAGCTGTAAAGAAGGGTCTACCTTTGCAGCCATTAAATCTGCTCCAAGACCGCGACTGGAAATTATCATGCCCTGTTGCTCGCTGAGTGTGCGCCTGTCGGGCGACACCCACGTGCTATAGGGGCCGTTCATGGAAACTTCCGTTAGCAGCGTGACGTTTTTTCGATCTTCTATATGGGCCAGAGCAAGTGGCTTTTCCGTATTTTCCAGCGCCGCTGTGATGCCTTGAGTAAGCTCTTCTGCTGACGGGAGTGTGGGCGAGATACGAGATGTCCTATTCGCCAATCCCTTTGCGATTTCCAGCGCCTTACCACGATCGGGTTGGTTGCCGCAGGCCGTAAGAGCCATCAAGGTGATCAGAATGAAGGTAACTGGTCTTTTGTGAATGCTCATCTCCAGAACCGTCCCCATGTTTTTTGCATTTCTGCGCCATGTGTGCCGCGAATATTACTATACAGCCGGCCGTTTACATTTACACGCGCTCCACCATCTCGGGTCAGAGATTGAATGGTGCTTTCGCTTTTGCGTTTGGTGGCGTTTCCAAGCGCCCAGCTCATTGGCAGAGTAATTCGGATCCCCTTATCAAAGGAGCCTTCTCCAAATTGCTCAGCTGAAAGATCGGTTTTAGTCACGTAGGCCCCCACGCGCCAACCGTTACCAAACTCTCGATCAAGTGCGACGGTTGCGCCATAATCTCCAACCAGATATCGCCCCACATCGATTTGGGTGTGAAAGCCTTTGCCGAGGTCGTAGTAAGCCGATAGGTGACCTGTCGCGATGCTATAATTCTGCAGGCCAAACCTCTGATTAAAATCGCGCTGTGCAACATAATTTAGCTCGGCACCAAGGGCGAGGCGGCTTGAAACGGGTTTCCAGAGAATTTCGCCAGAGAGGCCAGCATACATTGGTTCAAGATATCCAACCGTCAGGCGCCCATAATAATTGTCACCAAGACGGCCATATTTAGCGATGGTGAGGTGCTCAATCTTTGGGCCGCGGCCCATGGCGTAAAGGCGCGCATCTGAGCGCACGGCATGGGGTGGGTTAATCGCGACAAAGCCGCCTCTGTTTGGGGAAGGGCCATCAAGATTACCGCCCAATTTATAATTCAAGGCGCCTGATGCCACCCAACCAGGCGCAATGTGATATTGGCCCTCGATTTGCGCAAGCAAGTCTGCGCGCACGGGGCTATCAGGGTCAAACACACTTAATTTGGCGACGGGGCCAAAATTCCAAGTGAGCCGTGGATGGGTATCAACGATGCTATCAAAACTACGTAAGGAACTATCAGCTGAAAAGCGAGTGCGCTTCAATATGTCAGAAGCAGGCGCATACTCGAGGGCTTCAATGTCAGACCGTGCAATTGTTACCGAACCCGCAGGGATGCCTTGATTTGAGAAGGTCACTTTCAACGTTTCTACTGAATCTGGTAAAGTGCGGGTCATGATACGCATGGTGCGACCAACTGCTTGACTTTCAATATCAAAACGCTCGTTTCGAATGAGGAGCTCTGCGGATTGCCCCTCAATCCGACTGCCTTCTAACACAATACCTTCTTGAGCTAGGGCTCGAGCGAGCGAGGCCTTAACCTGCTCATTTTTAGCCACTTCAACAGTCCAACCAAGCTCTTGCGCAGACTTTGAGGCGCGTACAGCAACAGGTTGTGGGGCAGTATCATTGCCACCGATTACTGGGGAGTCTTTAGGATCAAGTGCGATGCTGAGGTTAATCCCAAACTCGCTACCATACATATAGGATGCGCCCAGAAGTACTGTGTTGTTGAGTTTGTATTTCACCCCAAAATTAAAGGGCGACACAACATAAAAACTCCTGCCATCTTCTCGCACATATGCGTCAGACGAATACTCGACCGCGAAGGCCAATCGGTTCGTGTGTTGGTAATTTATGCCTGCGAAGCCAGCAACTGGACCACGAAACCACCTGTCATAATTTGGAATGCCACCTGATCCAAGCGTTCCTGACGGGCGCGCTCCCATAGTTGCAAAGCTACCATGGCTTCCCAGTCGCCCCCAACCGACCCCACCAGTCAGGCGTAGCTTCGGCCCAACTGACTTGGTCGCAACGACATACTCGCCACTATATATCCCCGTGCCTAAGAAATCTCGCAAACCAATGGCGAGAGATGGCCGATACATTTTTTCATCAAAAATTTGATAGTGCACATCAAAGCTACGGTCGTAATGAGTTGAGAGTCCGGAGCCTGGAGGTCTGAGACCATCGATGCCTGAATAACGAAATACGCCTGATAAGCGTGGTGTCAGCTGAAAGGACAGGTTCGTTTTGGTTGTTTGGCCAAAGTAAGAGATTGTTGTTGCAAGACGCCCATCATGGCCGACTTCGGCTGTTGGCATATCAATCAGGCCGCTGGACAGGCCATACATATTGATCCACTCGGTGGTCTGTTGTTCAGCTAAAAGGCCCACAGGCAAAAGGAAAATTCCAGCCGTGGCACTCACCAAGGATGCTTTAAACATATCCTGCACTCGTCATTACTACACCACCTGTCTAAACCAGACGATCTCCTTTGGGTAGGATAAAGGTCGGCATGGCTAATAACGCCGGTTTTTAAATGTGTATGGTGAGTAGAAAATACATGGCTATAGCCGTAATCCCGGCGCTCAGAAGGGTGGCAAGTCCGATCTTTAAGCCCGTCCGCAAGGGAGCAGGCTCATGTTCTGGCGCTGCTTGGGCTGCAAGGGCCTTTTCAACCAAACCTGGCAATCGCGGTCCAAATCGCGCCACAACGCGAAGGGTTTTCACGAGATCATTTGCAAGAGCACGAGGGCCAAGCGCGCCCTTAATGTAATCTTCAACGATAGGGTGAGCTACATCCCAGATGTTGAGCTGGGGGCTGAGACTGCGAGCAACGCCTTCGACCACAACCATAGTTCGCTGAAGCAGGATCAGCTCTGTGCGGGTCTCCATTCCGAAGCGTTCGGTCACTTCAAAAAGATAGCTCAACAGCTTTCCCATCGAGATACGCGACGCATCCATTCCGAAAATCGGTTCTCCAACAGCGCGCAGGGCACGGGCAAACTCATCAACATCGCGTTCGGGAGGCACATAGCCAGCTTCGAAATGGACCTCAGCCACACGTTTGTAATCGCGCTTGATGAATCCATAAAGGATCTCAGCATAAACACGGCGAGTGTAGTCATCGATGTGGCCCATGATGCCAAAGTCAAAGGCAATGATGTCGCCGTTTGGAGCGACTTTTAGGTTGCCCTGGTGCATATCGGCGTGGAAGAAGCCGTCGCGCAATGCGTGGTTTAAGAACAGTTGAAGCACGCGTGTCCCCAGCTCGTCACGATCGAGCCCGAGCTGGTCAATTGCGTCATTATCGCCAAGCGGAACGCCTTCTGCCCAACTCATTGTCATGACGTGGCGACTAGAATGTTCCCAAATGATTTTTGGCAAAGCGAAGCCTGCATCGTCTTTGGTATTGGCGGCAAACTCACTTGCTGAGGCGCTTTCAAGTCGAAGGTCCAACTCGCCCTTCACGACGCCTTCAAAGTGTTCGATTACATCGCGAGGCTTGAGGCGGCGCGAGCCAGGGCTGAAGGCTTCGATGAAGTTTGCGACAAAGTAAAACACATCAATGTCGCTCTGAAAGGCACGCTCTATGCGCGGCCGCAAGACTTTTACGGCAACAGTTTCGCCTGTTTCGCGCAGGCGGGCTTTGTGAACTTGGGCGATAGAGGCTGCGGCAACAGGTTCGCTGAAGTCTTCAAAGATCGCTTCCAATGGTTGGCCAAGCTCCTCCTCAATCATCCGCTTGGCGGCCGTGGTCGGAAAGGGAGGCAGTTTATCTTGTAAGATACGCAACTGAACGGCGAGATCGTCGCCAACAAGATCGGGGCGGGTGCTGAGCACTTGCCCAAACTTGATGTAGGCTGGCCCAAGCGCCGAAAGTGCGCGTGCTGGGGGCGGCAGCTCGAGATCGCCGCGTTTGCCGAGCCATTGAAAGGGCCAGACGAGCGTGCGTGCAAGAATGCGAAGGGGGCGAGGCGCATCAAAAGCTTCAAGCACAACGGTCAGTGCCCCCGTGCGCTCAAGCGTGGCGCCCATCCGGATCATCCGGAAAATATTGTGCGGGCCCTTCAAATCTTCCAGCCTGAATGAAGCGCAGCAATGCCAAGGCTGAGGTTGCGATAGCCCGTGTTCTCAAAGCCAGCGTCTTTGATCATCTGTAGAAATGTGTCTTGGTCAGGGAAGCGGCGGATCGACTCGACGAGATATTGATAGCTGTCTCGATCGCCCGCGATGGCTTCGCCGAGCCTTGGAATGATGTTGAAGGAATAAAGATCATAGACCTTTTGCATCAGATCATTGGGTATCTGGCTGAACTCAAGCACCATGAGGCGCCCACCGGGGCGCAGAACGCGGAACGCTTCGGAAAGGGCCTCTTGAGGGCGCGTTACATTCCTGATTCCGAACGAGATGGTGTAGACATCAAAGCTGTTGTCAGGGAAAGGTAACGCCATCGCGTCGCCGACAACCCAGTTCAACTTGCGCGCCATTTGCTCAGCTTCGGCGCGTTTGCGCCCTTCAATGAGCATCGGTTCTGTTAGATCGCATACAACGGCGTCTGCCTCTCCTGCACGGGCAAGAAAGCGAAACGATATGTCGCCTGTGCCGCCGGCAACATCGAGTAGCCGTTGCCCTGGGCGTGGGGCGAGCCAGTCCATCATCGCGTCTTTCCAAACGCGGTGGATGCCAAAGCTCATTGCGTCATTCATCACGTCATATTTGGAGGCAACTGAGCCGAATATACCTTGAACGCGTCCCGCTTTTTCTGACTCCGGGACGGTTTGAAAGCCGAAATGTGTAGTTTTCTCTGACATGGGCCTTGCCGTTTGCTGTGCTCCCTTCTCATATAGTGCTGAGGTGATGCGCACAATGCGCTGAAATGGCACGAAAAGAGCAAAGCGAGCAGCCCATGCCCGAACTTCCCGAAGTCGAAACTGTGATGCGAGGCCTTGCCCCTTCTATGGAAGGGGTTCGCATTGCCCGCGTTGATGTGAACCGTCCTGATCTGCGCTGGCCATTTCCAGAGCGAATGGCTGAACGGCTCAAGGGCCAAGACGTGCTGCGGCTACGGCGGCGCTCCAAATATATCCTCGCTGATTTAAGCAATGGAGAATCACTCCTCATTCATTTGGGTATGTCAGGTCGGATGACCGTTTCGGGCGATCCTTTGGGACAGTTTGTTCATGAGCATCCGCAACTTGAGAAGCATGACCATGTTATCATCTGGATGGAGGGTGGCGCACGGATCGCTTTTAATGATCCGCGCCGTTTCGGGGCGATGGACCTGTTGCCCACAGAGACGGCGGAAAAGCATCCGCTTCTGGCGAAGCTGGGGCCTGAGCCCTTGGGCAATTCTTTTTCAGAAAGTTATCTGGCGGCGGCGCTTGCAGGACGGCGCACGCCAATGAAATCAGCGCTGCTTGATCAACGGATTATTGCAGGCCTTGGCAACATCTATGTTTGTGAAGTGCTTCATAAAACAGGGATTTCCCCGACGCGACAGGCAGGACAAGTGAGCCGCGCGCGATTGAACAGGGTTGTGCCCGCTGTGCGCGACGTGCTGGAAACGGCAATAACTGCGGGCGGCTCTTCTTTGAAAGACTTCAAACAGGCGAACGGAGAACTTGGATATTTCCAGCACCAATTTAATGTCTACGACAAGGAGGGCGCAGCCTGTCAGACCCAAGACTGCGAAGGGACGGTGAAGCGGATCGTTCAGTCTGGTCGCTCGACCTTCTACTGCCCCATGTGTCAAAGATAGCTTGAACCATGCGACAGGAATGATATTGAAACGGCTCTGAGTGAAACAAGCGAAAGCGATCATCACATGGCCTTTGAGACGATCATCGTCGACGTGGAAGACCACATTGCCCTTATCCGCCTAAACCGCCCTGAAGCGCTCAACGCGCTCAATGCAGAGCTGCTAACAGAGCTTGTCGAGGCACTGAAAGACGCACAAACAAATGATAAAGTGCGTTGTATTGTTATCACTGGCAGCGAAAAGGCTTTCGCAGCGGGCGCTGATATCAAAATGATGAGCGAGAAGAGCTTTGTGGATGTTTTCACTGAAGATCTCTTTACGCCAGAAAGCCATGAGATTGCTCGGATCCGTAAGCCTATTATCGCAGCCGTTTCTGGCTATGCGCTTGGCGGCGGATGCGAGCTGGCTATGATGTGCGACTTTATCATTTGCTCCGATACGGCCAAGTTTGGGCAACCAGAGATCAATCTTGGCGTTATGGCGGGCCTTGGAGGCACGCAGCGCCTCACGCGCGCTGTAGGCAAGGCAAAGTCTATGGACATGAACCTTACCGGGCGTTTCATGGACGCGGAAGAAGCTGAACGCTCAGGGTTGGTGAGCCGTGTGGTGCCTGCCAAAGAGCTGATGAAAGAAGCCATGAGCGCTGCAGCCAAGATTGCCGAAAAATCAATGATCACGGTTATGGCAATCAAAGAGGCAACGAACCGCTCTTTTGAAACGACTCTGAATGAAGGTCTGCTCTTTGAGCGTCGTGTCTTTCACTCCTTGTTTGCGACAGAAGATCAGAAGGAAGGCATGGCCGCGTTCAGCGAAAAGCGCCAGCCTCAGTTCCGCGACCGATAAGCGCTGGTTATGGCCGATATATAAGGGTTTGCATTTGCAGCAAACTGACGTATACGGCCAGCCAATATATGCGTGTGCAGCCCGCTTTGGCTAGAATCACCACTTTGGTGTCGGCTATTGGGCGCAGTGCGTTTTAACGAATTAACATAACCGAACCGAGGTCACTCACATGGCAAATACGCCCCAAGCAAAAAAACGCGCCCGTCAAAACGAAGCGCGCTTCGCTGTCAACAAAGCGCGCCGTTCGCGCATCCGCACATACCTCCGCAAAGTTGAAGAAGCGATTGCTTCTGGTGACAAAGAAGCGGCTTCAGCTGCTCTTCGCGCAGCACAGCCCGAGCTGATGCGCGGCGTCACAAAAGGCGTTTTCCACAAAAATACAGCAGCGCGCAAAATGTCACGCCTTACATCACGTGTGAAGGCGCTGAGCTAAGTTTTAGCGCTCTTTTGAAGACTTGACGGCGCTCTGATCGGGGCGCCGTTTTTTGTTTTTCCCAGTGTTTTCAAATGGGCAAAAAAGCCCACGGGATTCTTTTTGAGTGAATCGAGAGTCAAGCGTGAAGATCAGTTGCTTGGCCGCCCAGCATATTGCTAATTTCAATTTAGCGATTCACCTCGCTTTGGGGGGATAGGCCGAATTTTGGCTGTGTAAAACAAGCCGAACCTTTTTCACGGTCATATGTCCAAAGAGTAAAATGGTATGAGACAACATAGTCAGCTTTAGCAGGCTATATGTATCCTTTTGACTGGTGAGCGCTCGTTTAGGAGCCCTGCTGCAAGGGCCTAGATGATATTTTTTGATGCTGGCTCAATTTGGGCTATTGGGACGAAACGGGACAAAAATGACAGATGAACAGTGGGGTGCGCTGCAAGGCAACCTTTTGAAAGCCGTTGGTAAGAACAACTACGCAAGCTGGATTGAACCGCTGGCTTTTGATGATGTTCGTGATGGTGTTGCTACCTTTAATGTCCCGACGACCTTTCTTGGAAATTACGTAAAGCAGAATTTTGGCGACCAAATTCTCTATCAGATGATGGGTGTCGGGATAAATGTGTCTCGCGTGCGCTTTACTGTTGCTGCGCAATCTCCTGCCGTAGCAAACCGGTCTATAGAGAACCAAGATAGCGTAACGCCTGCCTTGGATGTGGCGCCGCAAAAGCGCGATACGCCTATTGCTGCGGCCCCTTTGGACCCGAAATTTACCTTCTCAAACTTTGTTGTTGGTAAGCCAAACGAGCTGGCCCATGCGGCAGCCAAGCGTGTCGCCGAAGGCGGCCCTGTGACGTTCAATCCGCTGTTTCTTTACGGTGGCGTCGGGCTTGGTAAAACCCACTTGATGCACGCAATCGCATGGGAGCTTCAGACCTCTCGCCCTGATCTGAATGTGGTATACCTGTCTGCCGAGCAATTCATGTATCGTTTTGTTCAGGCATTGCGCGACCGCAAGATGATGGATTTCAAAGAACTGTTCCGCTCGGTTGATGTGCTTATGGTTGATGATGTCCAGTTTATTGCTGGGAAAGACAGCACACAGGAAGAGTTCTTTCATACCTTCAACGCGCTGGTTGATCAGCGAAAGCAGATCATTATTTCAGCCGATCGTGCTCCGGGTGAGATCAAGGATTTGGAAGAGCGGATCAAAAGCCGCCTGCAATGCGGCTTGGTGGTGGACTTGCACCCAACAGATTACGAGCTGCGGCTTGGTATCCTTCAATCCAAAGTAGAAGTGCAGCAGGCGCAATATCCCGAACTTACGCTTGATGCGGGTGTGCTGGAATTCCTTGCGCATCGCATCAGCACAAACGTGCGCGTGCTTGAAGGTGCTTTGACAAGGTTGTTTGCGTTTGCCTCTTTGGTAGGCCGCCCAATCACTCTCGAGCTGGCGCAAGATTGCTTGGCCGACGTGCTGCGCAATTCCGAGCGCAAGATTTCTGTCGAAGAAATCCAGCGCAAAGTTTCGGAGCACTATAATATCCGTTTGAGCGATATGATTGGCCCGAAGCGTGTGCGCACCTATGCGCGCCCACGTCAGGTTGCTATGTATCTTTGCAAGCAACTCACCAGCCGTTCCCTTCCAGAGATCGGCCGCTGTTTTGGCGGGCGTGACCATACGACGATCATGTATGGGGTGCGCAAAATTGAAGATATGCGCGCTCAGGATGGGCAACTCGCTGAAGATATAGAGATTCTGCGCCGCATACTGGAAGCTTAAGCAAGAGCAGGGGTCTAGGCGCTTGACGCCTTTGACTTTCCAGTGGACAACACAAGAAAGAACTTGAGTTGACTGGGGGATGGGCTAATTTGTTGCTCCCGCCAGCACAGAGGAGCTAGGGATGAAGTTTAGCATAGAGCGCGCCGCACTGTTGAAGGCTGTGGCACAAGCACAGTCAGTCGTAGAGCGCCGTAACACGATCCCTATTTTGGCGAATGTGCTGATTGAGGCGCAGGACAGCGATGTGCGCTTCCGCGCTACAGATCTTGATATTGAAGTGGTCGATCGCGCCGATGCACAAGTTGAGCGCGCTGGGGCGACAACTGTATCGGCTGTGCTGCTCCATGAGATTGTGCGCAAGCTGCCTGATGGCTCGCTTGTGACGCTGACGGATGATGGCGCCAAAGGCCGGCTGACTGTCGAAGCCGGTCGCTCGAACTTCTCTTTGGCGACATTGCCTAAAGAAGACTTCCCTGTGATGGCGACATCCGAATACAGCTCAAATTTTTCTGCGCCAGCCGTTATGTTGCGCCGCTTGTTTGATAAGTCGAAATTTGCGATCTCTACGGAGGAAACCCGTTATTATCTTAACGGTGTTTATATGCACATCTCCGATTCAGATGGGGGCAAAGTCTTGCGTTGCGTTGCGACAGACGGTCACCGCCTTGCACGGATTGATGCGGAGCTACCGCCTGGTGCTGCGGAAATGCCGGGTGTGATTGTGCCGCGCAAAACTGTCGGTGAGTTGCGCAAGCTGCTGGACGATGATGAGGCCAAGATTGCGGTTTCTGTAAGCGAGACTAAGATCCGCTTTGCAACACCTGATATCACCCTGACGTCTAAAGTCATTGATGGAACATTCCCTGATTACACGCGGGTTATACCGCAGGGCAATACACGCAAACTTGAAGTTGATGCTGCCGAGTTTGCCAAGGCGGTTGACCGTGTGGCGACTGTTTCGTCAGAGCGCTCGCGCGCTGTGAAGCTGACGCTTGGTGAAGACAAGCTGATCTTGTCGGTCAATGCGCCTGACAGTGGTGCTGCTGAAGAAGAGCTGGCTGTCGCTTATGGCGATGAGCGTCTGGAAATCGGATTTAACGCCAAGTATCTGCTCGAAATTGCCAATCAGGTGGACCGCGAAAATGCGGTATTTATGTTCAATTCTTCGGGTGACCCCACTTTGATGCGCGAAGGCAATGACACATCGGCTGTTTACGTCGTGATGCCCATGCGCGTTTGAGCTGTGGCGGGGTAAGCACGCATGGCTTCGCTTGCCCTGACCAAGCTTAGGCTCTCACATTTTCGCTCTCACAAGGCTGCGCAGCTTGACGTTGATGCGCGGCCTTTGGCTATCTTTGGGGCCAATGGAGCCGGAAAAACCAACATCCTTGAGGCGGTTTCCCTGTTCTCTCCCGGGCGCGGAATGCGGCGTTCTTCCGCGAAAGAGATGGCGAAGCGGCCAGAGGATATTGGCTGGAAACTCTCGGGGCTGATCGAGCATGACGGTCGCACCTATGAGGTTGATACCAGCTCCGAAGACGGCGCGGCGCGCTCTGTCAGGATTGATGATAAGGCTGCTGCACAGACTGCGCTGGGGCGGATTGCGCGGGTTGTTTGGTTGATCCCATCGATGGATAGGCTTTGGATAGAGGGGGCGGACGGGCGGCGGCGTTTTCTGGACCGTATGAGCATGAGCTTTTTTCCGGATCACTCTGACCTCTCTCTTGAATACGAAAAGGCCATGCGAGAGCGCAACAGGCTGTTGAAGGCTGAGGTTCGTGACACGCATTGGTATGCTGCTCTGGAAGCCAAGATGGCACAGAGCGGAGCGGGCATTCACGCCAATAGGGTGGCGACACTTGCGCGTCTTCGAGTGGCGCAAGACGGGGCAGAAACGACCTTTCCATCTGCTGAGTTGGAGCTTGTCCAGAGCGAAGGCGCAATGCCTGAGACAGCGGCTGATCTCGTCGAGGCTCTGAGCGAAAGCCGCTTTAGAGATATGGCGGCGGGGCGTGCCCTCGTTGGGCCGCATCGTTCTGATTTATATGGCGTCTTTGCGGCTAAAGCCGTGCCTGCGAAAGACTGCTCGACGGGTGAACAAAAGGCGCTCTTGATCTCGCTCATTCTTGCGAACGCGCGGGCCTTGAAGGCGGATGTCGGAGCGCCTCCGATTGTTCTTTTGGATGAGGTTGCGGCGCATCTTGATTCGAACCGTCGCGCTGCGCTTTATGACGAGATATGCGCTTTGGGCGCGCAAGCTTGGATGACTGGCACAGGTCCAGAACTGTTTGCGGAGCTGGGTGATCGTGCCCAGCATATTGAGGTTCAAGAAGGCCTTGAAGCCTCACGGTTGATCATGACTTGACTGTTTTTTGCGCCAGATTTGGTATGCCCATTGTGCGCACACGACAAAGAGGCCGATAGCAAAAACCGGTTCGAAGAGGTGGGCGATATAGGCGTAATGGCCATGTCCCATAAGGAACGCAAAGACAGCAACGTTTGCAGCAGAGAAGAGCACCGCCTCCATTGGCGACCATAAGACTTTGTCCTGTGGTCTCATGGGCTTGAAGGAGGAGGTATCCGGAGCGTGATATTTTGACGAGATTTGATTTTTCATGAAAGTAACCTCGCAAAACACTGTGCCAAAGAGCAGAGTAGTTGATGGCATGATTGTGTTTTTTGAAGTGGTTTTATTTTAATATGATGAAGTAACAACCTGCCTCGGCCTATTTCGGCCTGAGCGTGTCGAGAGGCCCAAAATATAGCGGTTGAGCGTGACAACCTCCCCCATAAACAGTATAAAATGACAAAATCGCAAAGGAAGCGTGTGAATGTCAGAGAACGAGCAGAAACCCGAAGAGTATGGCGCTGATTCCATTAAGGTTCTCAAGGGGTTAGAGGCTGTCCGCAAGCGGCCCGGGATGTATATCGGCGATACGGATGATGGCTCTGGCCTGCATCATATGGTCTATGAGGTTGTCGACAACGGGATTGACGAAGCGCTGGCGGGGCACGCCGATTATGTAAACGTCAAAATCCATGCGGATTCTTCGATTTCTGTCCGTGACAACGGACGCGGCATTCCTGTGGGCATCCACGAGGAGGAGGGCGTCTCGGCGGCCGAAGTGATCATGACGCAGCTCCACGCGGGCGGCAAATTTGACAGCAACTCCTATAAAGTTTCAGGCGGCCTCCATGGGGTGGGTGTTTCTGTTGTAAACGCGCTGTCTGTCTGGCTTGAGCTGCGCGTGTGGCGAGACGGCAAGGAGCATTATGCGAAGTTTTCGCATGGCGACACTGTTGAGCACCTGCGCGTTGTTGGCGACGCAAACGGTGAGACAGGCACGGAAGTGCGCTTTCTGGCCTCGACGGAGACATTCTCTAACCTTGATTATGAATTTTCCGTTTTGGAAAAACGCCTCCGCGAGCTTGCCTTTCTGAACAGCGGCGTGCGGATCATCCTTGAAGATGAACGGCCAGCGGAGCCGCTGAAATCCGAGCTTTATTATGACGGCGGCGTTAAGGAGTTTGTGAAGTATCTCGACCGCTCGAAAACATCTGTCATGGAAGAGCCGATTTATATCGTCGGTGAAAAGGACGATATCGGCGTCGAAGTTGCGATGTGGTGGAACGATAGCTACCACGAGAATGTTCTTCCTTTCACAAACAATATTCCGCAGCGAGACGGGGGCACGCATATGGCGGGCTTCAGGGGCGCGCTGACGCGGACGATTAACAACTATGCGCAATCATCAGGCATAGCTAAGAAAGAAAAGATTAACTTCACGGGCGATGATGCGCGCGAGGGGCTGACTTGTGTGCTGTCTGTCAAAGTTCCTGACCCTAAATTCTCAAGCCAAACCAAAGATAAATTGGTCAGCTCCGAAGTGCGCCCTGTTGTTGAAAGCATGGTGAACGACAAGCTGGCGGAGTGGTTTGAAGAAAACCCGTCGCAAGCGAAGATCATTGTTGGCAAGATTGTCGAGGCGGCACAGGCGCGTGAAGCGGCGCGAAAAGCGCGCGAGCTGACGCGGCGCAAGACGGCTATGGATGTGAACTTTCTGGCAGGAAAACTCAAGGATTGCTCGGAGAAAGACCCAAGCAAAACAGAGCTTTTCATCGTGGAGGGTGACTCCGCTGGTGGCTCGGCCCAGACGGGGCGCGACCGTGGCACACAGGCCATTTTGCCGCTCAAAGGCAAGATCCTCAATGTGGAGCGTGCGCGGTTTGATCGTATGCTCGGCAGCCAGGAAATCGGCAACCTTGTGATGGCGCTTGGAACGGGTATTGGGCGCGACGAATTCAACATCGAGAAACTGCGGTATCACAAGATCGTTTTGATGACGGATGCGGACGTGGACGGCGCGCATATTCGCACGCTTTTGTTGACGTTCTTCTATCGCCAGATGCCTGAACTGATTGAGGGTGGCTATCTCTATATTGCCCAGCCGCCTCTTTACAAAGTGGCGCGTGGGAAGTCTGAAGTCTATCTCAAGGACCAGAATGCTCTGGACGATTACCTCGTTCAACAGGGTGTTGACGGTGCTGTCTTGAAGCTCGGAAATGGCACCGAAATGGCGGGTCAGGATCTGATCCGTGTGGTCGATGAAGCGCGCCAGCTGCGCCGCGTTTTGGATGCGTTTCCAACGCATTACCCGCGCCATATTCTTGAGCAAGCCGCGATTGCGGGAGCCTTTGTGCCCGGCGCAATTGAGGGCGATTTGCAGGGTGTGGCCGATAAGGTTGCGAAGCGTTTGGACCTTATTGCACTGGAATATGAGAAAGGTTGGCAGGGCCGTATCACGCAGGATCACGGCATCCGACTGGCGCGCATTTTGCGCGGTGTGGAGGAGGTTCGCACGCTGGACGGGCCGATGCTGCGCTCTGGAGAAGCGCGCCGCACAGGCACGCTGACCCAGAGTTTGCAGGAGGTTTACGGCACGGCTGCGAAGCTTGAACGCAAGGACCGCACCCAGATGATTTATGGGCCTTTGGACTTGCTGAAAGCGATCCTTGAAGAGGGTGAGCGCGGGCTATCGCTGCAGCGTTATAAGGGCCTTGGCGAGATGAACCCGAGCCAGCTTTGGGAGACGACGTTGGACCCTGATGCGCGCACATTCTTGCAAGTCAAAGTCGAGGATATGGCGGAGGCGGATGACCTCTTTACCAAGTTGATGGGCGATGTTGTGGAGCCGCGTCGCGAGTTTATCCAGCAGAACGCTTTGAGCGTGGAAAACCTAGACTTCTAAGTCACTTAATGGCAAATTCCGGCCCGAATTTCGAAAGAGGTTTGGGCCTTTTTTATGCGCGCTCAGTCGCTGACGGCGCGGATGAGTTTGCGCTCCAGAACGCGCAGCACAGCCTTGAGATCATGGCCGCGTTTGAGCACCTGACCATTGAGGCCGATGACTGAATACTGCCCTTGCTTGAGGCGCAATTTCGGATGTTTTTCAATGCGATAGAGCGGGTTTTCGGCGGTGCGGCGAAAGACCGAAAACACGGCGTAGTCCTTGAGGCAGGAAATGCCATAATCGCGCCACTCGCCTGCGGCGACCATGCGGCCGTAGAGGCCGAGAATGAGGGACAGCTCGGTGCGGTGAAAGGCGACCTGTGAGCTTGTGGGCAAGGGCGTGTGAGAGGCCATGTTCATAGCTCTAGCCTGACGCTGTTTTCAGGCCGAATCAAGCCCCTCGTTGAAATGGTTAACGGGGGTGATTCTAGGGGGGTGATAAGCGTGCACCACGCGTGCACCATGCGTGCACCGGCAAAACAGGATTTCGGGGTGTTAACGGAGCGTGCGCTCGAGGCGGGTGTCGGAGTGCGCTG